>Ga0256843_1000429_pt1 | contig 36033 bp, 38 predicted proteins | sample AlvinellametaG_FD_191572 | JGI IMG/M metagenome (GOLD analysis project Ga0256843, IMG submission 191572) | Pompeii worm associated microbial communities from hydrothermal vent at the East Pacific Rise, Pacific Ocean - Alvinella | ecosystem: Host-associated > Annelida > Integument > Unclassified ...
TAAGGGTTCTAAAATATCTTACAGACAAGGTTTAGATAGCGAACTCACAACCTTAATAAATAAGAAAAAGATTAGAGCAGGCATACTTATAAATATTTTTGATGAGATGGTAAAAGGTGTTGTCTCAAAAATTGCTGCCGAAGCTAGAGTAAATGAAATAATTATATATGAGAAGCCACAAACACTTTTGATTGCAGAGGGAATTGAACCAACAGCAACAACAAATGATAAACTAATTTTTCATTATGAAAAGAACAATGAAATAGATGATAATGAGAAAGTTGATTATGCTGCAAGAGGTTTTATACAGAGTGTAAAGAAAGATGAACTTCTTATAGAATATATTAAACCAAAGTTAGGTACACCTGGAAGAAATTGTCGTGGTGAGTTTATGCAACCAACAGAACCGATAGTAAGTCATGAAGTCACGTTTAATGTGGATGAGACAATTCGTGTTGTTGAAAATGAAGATTCTGTTGAGTATTTTGCAAATGAAAATGGTTATATCGCTTTTGAAGATAATACGTATACCATCAAAACAGAGATAGATGTTGGTGAGATTAGTTTTAAAACTACGGGTTCCATTAAAAGTGGTGTGGATTCTGATGTCAATATTAGTGTAAAAGAAGCAGATGCTATTAAAGATGCCATTGGTACAGGTATGCAAGTTGAGGTTACAGAGATAGAGATTGACGGGAATGTTGGTTCTAATGCAAAAGTGACAGCACATAAAGCTACTGTTGGCGGGCAGACACATAAAACGGCAGTAGTTAAAGCAGATAAATTAGATATTAATGTACATAAGGGAAAAGCTTATGGAAAAGATATACATATTACACGATTAGAACATGGTGAAGTTGATGGTGATATTGTAGATATTAAACAGGCTTTAGGTGGACATATTCGTGCTAAAGAGATAGATATTGAGATTTGTTCTTCCCATGTTAAAGCAACAGCATCTAAGCGTATAGAGATTAAAAAACTTCAAGGAAGTGAAAATATTTTTACTATTGATCCTCTTCTTAAAAGGGAAGATCAAAAAGGTTTAGATGAAAATAAAGAAGTTATTGATAAACTAAAGCGAGAGGTAAAAGAGTTAGCTAAAGAACTTAAGGCACATAAAATTGCTATTAAAGAGGGAATGCCGGCTTTTATAGAAATAAAAAAAAGATTGCTACATTACAAAAAAAGTGGTGTGAAACTACCAACATCTTTTGTGAAAAAATATCAACAATTTACAAAAATGCAAGAGAAGCTTAAAGAGTTACAAAAAGAGTATGAAGTAAAAAATGACCAACTTAATCTTTATACAACAAGAACCGCTTCATTTCAAGATAATATACTTAATGCAAGAGTTATCAACAGAGATAGGTGGGTAGGGTATAATGAAGTAAAATTTAAACTTGTAGATCCTCCTATTGAACTGGTCTATAAACCAGCAGAGGGCTCAACAAAAATGATTTTTGGTTTAGTAGATTTAGGTGAAGGCGAATTTGAAATACAGGCAGTAGATGAATGATAGTAGGAATAAATGGAAATATAGTACATAAAGAACCAGCTTTTGTACATATAGATGTTCAAGGTATAGTCTATGAGGTTTTTATCTCTTTACAAACTTTTTCAGCACTTGGAAAAAAAGAGGTTTCTCTTTTTACAACACAGATAATTCGCGAAGACGCATCCCTTCTTTTTGGGTTTATGGATATGAGTGAAAAAAAGATGTTTTTAAGACTTATAAAGATTAATGGAGTAGGTCCTAAGGTTGCTATGGCAATCTGCTCAACCTATACACCCTCTCAGTTTGCAACGGTTATCAATAACAAAGATATGAACGGTGTAAAAAAAGTACCTGGTATCGGACCTAAAAGTGCAGGACGTATTTTAGTAGAGTTAGCTGGATTTGATGAAGAACTAGTGGCAAATGGAGCAACACCATCTGCCTCATTAGCTTTCTCTCAAGCAACAGAAGCTTTAGAAGCTTTGGGCTTTAAAAAAGATAAAATATCAAAAGCACTCACTGCTTGTGATGGTGATGATACAGCAGCACTTGTAAAATGTGCCCTGAAATTACTTCAAACACTTTAGAAAGGAACTATATATTGAAATTAACTATTTTATTTGGTGGAGCTAGTTTTGAGCACGAGATTAGTATTGTAAGTGCTATAACTTTGAAAGAAAAATTAACTACTTTTGATTTATCATTTGTTTTTTGTGATGGAGATCATAAATTTTACCTTATTGAACCTTCAAAGATGAAAGCAACAACTTTCTCTAAGGGTGAACATAAAAAGATGCCAGAACTTACACTAAAAAGTGGAGCATTTACGCATAAATCTATGTTCGGTTCTAAAGAGTATAGTGGGGTGTTTTTAAATCTTATTCATGGTGGAGATGGTGAAGATGGTGTTATCGCTTCTCTTCTTGACTTTTACTCTATAAAGTATATAGGGCCACGTAAAGAGGCCTGTACATTCTCTTATGATAAACGTTTTACGAAGTACTTATGTCAAGCCCTTACTATTAAAAGTGTAGCCTATGAAGTTTTTTATAAAAATGAGCATAAAAACTTAACTATCTCTTTTCCTGTTATAGTAAAACCTGCTTCTCTTGGTAGTTCTATTGGTGTTAGTATCGTAAAAGAAGAGTCAGAGTTTGATTATGCTTTAGATACAGCTTTTGAGTACGATAATGTTGTTTTAGTAGAACCTTTTATAGAAAATGTTAAAGAGTATAATTTAGCAGGATTTATGGCAAATGAGAAGATGAACTTCTCTATCGTTGAAGAGCCTCAAAAAGAGGAGTTCTTAGATTTTGAAAAGAAATATATGGACTTTTCTCGCAGTGAACAAGTAAGTAAAGCTAGTATAGAAGAAGAGCTTGTTAATAAACTTAAAACAAATTTTGAAAAGGTGTACCGTGGACTCTTTGAGGGTGCATTAATCCGATGTGATTTTTTTGTTGTAGATGGAGAAGTACTTTTAAATGAGATAAATCCTATTCCTGGATCAATGGCAAACTATCTTTTTGAAAACTTTGAAGAGTCTCTTTCTCTTTTAGCAAACTCTCTTCCTCATAATAAACGTGTGAAAGTCTCTTATGATTATATTCACTCAATTTCTCAAGCAAAAGGTAAATAATGGCAATAAAATCTATACAACACAAGCAACATACTTTTGATATTAGTTATGAGATTATAAATCCTAATGCAAAACTTGATATTATTATATTACATGGTTGGGGAAGTAATAAGACAATTATGAAAGATGCTTTTGGTTTTCATATGCATGGTTTTAGACATATCTATATAGATCTACCTGGTTTTGGAAAGAGTACTTGTCCAACAGCCTTAAACACAGTAGATGTCGCTAGAATAGTTGAACTTTTAATGATTCATATTAATGCTTCTCGAGATATTATATTAGGACACTCTTTTGGTGGTAAAGTTGCACTTCTTTTAGAACCAAAAGTACTTGTACTTGTTGCTAGTGCTGGTATTTATGTTCCTAAACCACTGAAAATTCAAGCAAAAATCATGCTTTTTAAAACATTAAAAGTTTTTGGATTGTCAAAGTTTCGTTCTCTTTTTGTAGCAGAGGATGCAAAGAGTCTTAGTGAACATATGTACCAAACATTTAAGAATGTTGTGGATGAAGATTTTTCTAAAGAGTTCTCTCACTACAATGGAAAAGCACTTCTTTGTTGGGGTAAAGATGATACAGCTACACCTTTAAGTAGTGCTCAAAAAATAGATGAACTAATACCTGACTCAAAACTTGTAGTGTATGAGGGGGACCACTTCTTTTTTGTTCAAAATGCAAAAGATATTTCTAGTAAGATAGAAGAGACATTTCTAGAAACTTTGGCTCACTAAATGGAAAAGTATGAAATTTTAATTGCATTTATAACAAATGCTCTCTTTGTAACGCTTCTTGGTTGGTATCTGATTACCAACCTTCAATGGTATAACTACTCTCTCTCTCGTGTTATTTTAAAACATCATAAACCACAGTGGCATATTTTGTACTTTATTATCCCTTTTATTGCTTATTATACAACGGGAAAATATTTTGTAATTTTCTTTCTTTTTGCCTTTCTTCCTGGGATTATTATTTGGTATAAACAACTTGATAAAAAGTTAGTTTTAACTTGGCGTGTAAAGCGTTTTCTGATTCTTCTTATAGGTTTAACACTCTTTCAAGATGTACTTTGTACACTCAAGGATGCGTGTGTTACTTATGGAGTTTTTATGCCTTTAGCCCTTGCTTATATTGGCTCATATATAATAGAGAAATTTCTTTTTATGACCTATACAAAAGAGGCAAAAAGAAAACTGCAAAGAATGAACGATTTACAAATAGTTTGCATCACTGGTAGTTATGGTAAAACAAGTATTAAAAACTTTATAGCACAAATTTTAAGTAAGAAGTTTGATGTTTATGCTACTCCTAGAAGTGTAAACACCATAGGTGGAATAGTAGGAGATGTAAACAATAATCTACCAGAAACTACAGAGATATATGTATGCGAAGCAGGTGCACGAGAGGCTGGAGATATTTATGAAATTACCACTTTTTTAGAGCCACAAACAGTTGTTGTTGGAAGAGTGGGTGAAGCACATATAGAGTATTTTAAATCTCTTCAAAATATTATAGCAACGAAGTTAGAGATTATGCAATCTCCAAGATTAGAAAAAGCATATATTCATACAAGTGTCACAGATGAACCACATGAAAAAGTAACATTTTTTGGTGATGATATATCAAATGTTGTAGCAGATTTACATGGTATAGATTTTGAGTTAGAACTAGAAGAGACAACTTTAAAACTCCATACTGATATACTTGGTGAATTTCAAACTATGAATATAGCAGTTGCTATAAGAGTAGCAAAAAAGTTTGGTATGAGTGATGCTGAAATTGTAAAAGCTGTTGCAAAGTTAGAGCCTGTTGAACATAGGTTGCAAATGATTAAAGCAGGTGGTAAAATTATTCTTGATGATGGGTATAATGGAAATATAGATGGAATGCTTGAGGGTATAAGACTTTGCTCTTTACACCAAGAGGGTAAAAAAGTCATAGTTACTCCAGGTCTAGTGGAGAGTAGTGAAGCGTTAAATCTTAAGCTGATTGATGCAATAAATAATGTTTTTGATATTGTTATTGTTACGGGATCACTCAATGCAACACTTTTTGATAAGCATCTTAAAGTGAAGCAGAAAGTTATGTTAGAAGATAAATCATCTCTCACTACAGTTTTAGCAAATCAGACGAAAACAGGGGACATTATACTTTTTGCAAATGATGCTCCAAACTTTATTTAAATAAAGGAGTGTAAATATGAAAAAAACATACATAAATAAGTATGAGTCTTACTCATGTGCGGGTGATACAAAATCACTTATGAAAGCAATATATTCAAATAAATCTTTTGTTGCAATAGATACAACATTTATGCCAGAGAATCCTGTCGCTCTTGGAAAAATGGGAGTAGATGATTTTTTTGAAACACTGAGTCATACAGTTGCTAAAGTTTTAGAATCTTCTAATTTAAAAGATTTTTCAAATACTCTTTTAATTATCGGTTCCTCTGTTGGAGGAATGGCTGAAAGTGAACAGCATTACTTTAAAGATAAAAACTATAAAAATATTGATCCCTCTCGTCATGCTATTAGTGTTATAAGTAAAAGTTTAGAGGAGAAGTTTTCATTTTTAGATACTCGTTCTCTCTCAACTGCTTGTACATCAAGTGCAAATGCAATGCTTTTGGCAAAACGTCTCATTGGTGTAGGTGCATATGATAATGTTCTTGTTGTCGGTGCTGATGCACTCTGTTACACAACAGTCTGTGGTTTTTATGCCCTTAGCGTTCTCTCCTCAAAACCCTGTACTCCTTTTAGTAAAGGAAGAGAGGGAATGAATGTTGCAGAAGCAGTTGCTGTGCTTTTACTTCAAAACACTCCAGAAGATGGTGCAGTAGAACTCTTAGGTGTTGGAGCAAGTAGTGATGCCTTTCACATGACAAATCCAGACCCCCAAGCAAAAGGAGCAATAAGTTCTATGCAGAATGCACTTGATGATGCAGGTTTACAAGCAGAAGATATAGTGTATGTTAATGCACATGGTACAGGAACTGTTGCAAACGATACTGTTGAAGGCTTAGCCGTAGAGACTCTTTTTAAGGATGTTTATCTCAGTTCAACAAAGGCAGTAACAGGACACACTCTTGGGGCTTCGTCTGCTCTTGAAGCAATTATCTCTTGTGAAGTCATTAAGCAGAGTATGATACCTCCTCAAGTTGCATTGAGTGAAGTGGAAAATGAAAAACTTACAATTCCTCGTGAAGCAGTAAAAAAAGTGGTTCCTTATGTTATGAGTAACTCTTTTGCTTTTGGTGGAAATAATACATCTCTTGTATTTGGAGGGGTAAAATAATGTCAAATCGTAAAAAAGTGGCACTTAATATCATAAGTAGTGCAAAGATATATGCACCAAAAAAGATAGAAGACTTAGATGAGAAACGTATCGTTCCAAAGATGATGATAAGACGACGTTTAACTAGAAATGCCAAAATTATGCTCTATATTGCGGATAGATGTGGATTTGAAGGTGGTAAAATTGTTTATGCTTCTGCTTTTGGAGAACTTCAATCGACAGTAGGTATTACGGATGCTATACTTAATGAAACTCAAATAAGTCCAACACTCTTTCAAAATAGTGTTTATAACTCTGCACCTTCTTATTTTTCACTCTTAAATGAAGATAGAGATGAAATTATTACTATTTCATCAGGTATGAATAGTTCTCGTGATGCACTTAAATCAGCTGCCCTTCAAGCACTTATCTCTGGAGAAAGAGTACTTTGTGTTGCGACAGAGTGTTTAGATATAGCAAATATAGAGGATGTGAACCACTGTAGTACTTATCTCGAATCAGGAGCGGGTATTGTTGTAGAAATAGCTGCGGACGAATCAGACACAGAAAATATAAGGAATGAAAAAGAGGAGGGTATTATAGACTCTTTAGATGCATTAATCTCTGTTGTCAATATGCATAAACAAGGGATGGAAAAAATTTGGGTGACACTATAAGAATAAAAATCTTATAGTGTATCGATATATAACGAAGAGATCTAGTTTGTTCCTTTCTCTACTCTGTTATTTTTAAAAGTTACTACAAATGTAGTAAATCTATTTCTCCAGTATTTCCATTCATCTAAATCTAAACTTGGAGTTGCATGTGATGGAGGTGTTCCAAGAGAAACAATTACTGCCTCTTTACGCATACCTTTTACTGCTTTAGCTGATTTAATTGCTTGTTGCTCTTTTGAAGTAAATTTAGAAAGATTAGTTTTTTTCATTGAAAAATATCTTTTAACAATACCTTCTATATCTAAACCTGTATATTTCGGAATATTTCTAAGTATGATTTTTTGATCATTGTAGATAAAGACAACTTGTTTACTATTGATAGCTTCCATAGTAACCTTTGAATTAACAGGAATTAGTATTCCAACTTGATAGTTAGTTGCTTCAACTAGTTTAGCACCTCTACTTACATTATAGTGCATATTTCTTGTTGTATACAACTCTGCTTTTGTATCAAATGCTTGTGCTAATTCTGGATCTTTTAACTCAACTTTTCCACAACCATTTAGTAAAATACCAAGTCCTATTACTGAAACTAATAAACTAAAGAATTTTTTCATTCTCTCTCCTTTTGCTGTTTTTATTTCATGATTTTATCATATTTATACTAAATATTAGGTAGTGTTTTATAAAAGTAACTTGATTACATGATGTTGTTTTTAATGCAGGATACATTGCTTATAATTATATATTTAGTATTTTTTTGCTAATATATGTCTTTAAATTTAAAATAAAGATAATAAAGTATATATGAAAAAAGTTTTAGTTTTATACTACTCTCAAACAGGACAGCTTCAGTCTATTCTTAATAGTTTCGTTTCAAAGCTTGGGGATGATGAGATTTGTGTAGATATGAAAAGTATAAAGCCAAAAAAAAAGTATCCTTTTCCATGGCCTTTTTATACTTTCTTTGATGAATTTCCAGAATCTGTTTTTCTGGACGGTTGTGAAATTGAAGAGATAGAAAATTTAGATGAGCAATATGATTTGATAATCTTGGGTTATACTGTTTGGTATATGGCGCCATCTATTCCTGTAACGGCGTTTATGCACTCAGCCCAAGCAAAAAAGCTATTTAAAAATAAGCCTGTTGTAACAGTTATTGCCTGTCGTGATATGTGGGTTTTAGCACAAGAAAAGATGAAAGATATGTTAAATGCTCTTGATGCACGACTTATTGATAATGTTGCACTTACAGATCAAGGTGGAGAGGTATTAAGCCTTATAACACTTCCTACATATATGTTAACAGGGAAGAAAAATTATTTTTCATTTTTACCTCCAGCAGGTATTAAAGAAGAGGATATTGTAGCTTGTAGTAGATTCGGTGAGAGGTTAAATAAAGCACTTAAAGAGGATAAAGAGAAGGGGAGTGAGCCGATGCTTACAAACCTAGGTGCAGCAGTTGTAAATGCAAAGTTAATTGCAACAGAGAAGATAGCAACACGAAGTTTTCGTATTTGGAGTAGGTTTATTAAATTTGCTGGTGAAAAGTATTCTGTTGGTAGAAAGATAGCTATTACTATTTATGTTGTGTTTCTTCTTCTTCTTATTTTAACAGTTATACCACTCAATATAATTTCGCGAAAAATTGTAAATATATTTAATAAAAAAAAATTAAGAGCTATGGAAGAATATTACGAACTTCCAAGTGGAAGGTAAAGGGAAAAAATGAGAGAAGTTTATATTAATCAAATAGCGGCTTTTTTGCCTAATAATCCAGTTGATAATACTCATATAGAAGATGTCCTAGGTCAAATAGGTGATAGACCTTCTCGTGCAAAACGTATAATACTTCGCTCAAATAAGATTAAAACACGATACTATGCTATAGACCCTATGACAAGAGAAGCAACACATACAAATGCAGAGTTAACAGCAGAAGCTATTAGAAAACTTAATAAAATAGATTTGGATAGTGTAGATGTACTTTCTTGTGGAACAACAATGCCAGATCAACTTATGCCTAACCATGCGATTATGGTACATGGTGAACTTAAGTGTCAACCCTTGGAAGTTGTTTCTACTGCTGGAATATGTTTAAGTGGTCTTACTGCGTTAAAGTATGCTTATACATCTATTAAGTCAGGCGAAGCAGATTTAGCAATAGCAACAGGTAGTGAAAACTCTTCTGCAATTATGCGTGGAGAAAATTTTAAACCAGAGATAGAAGCAAGAGTGGATGAGTTAGAAAAGAATCAAGAGATTGCTTTTGAAAAAGATTTTTTACGTTGGATGTTAAGTGATGGGGCAGGTGCTATGGCGTTAAGTTCTCAACCAAATGTAAAAGGATTAAGTCTAAAAATTAATAAAATTTTCTCTACTTCTTATGCAAATATATTAGAGACTTGCATGTATGCAGGATGTGAAAAAAATGAAGATGGTTCGATTTCAGGATGGAGAACATTCTCTCCAGAAGATTGGTTGAAAAAATCTCTTTTTTCTGTCAAGCAGGATGTTAAACTTTTAAATGAGCATATTACAGAATATACTGTTACGCAAGCATTAATGGTAATGCTAGAAAAGAAAATGTTTAATCCTGATGATATTGACTGGTTTGTTCCTCACTACTCTTCTGGTTTTTTTAGAGAAGAAGTTTATAAAAAGATGCAAAAAGCAGGATGTGATATACCTCAAGAAAAGTGGTTTACAAACCTTAGTAGTAAGGGTAATACAGGTTCTGCTTCAATCTATATTATGCTAGAAGAGTTATTTAATGAAGGGATGTTGACGCATGGAGAAAAGATACTCTGCTATATTCCTGAAAGTGGTAGGTTTTCTACAGCATTTATGTTATTAGAGGTTGTGTAAAATGGATATAAATAGTGTTCCTCAAGATAATAGCTCAACATATTCAAATAATAAGAAAGCTATCTATGCAAAAGATGAAGATGGAAGTGTAAAAGTAGTTGGCTCATCAGGATGGGAAGCCGAAGAGACTGTAACAAAGCAGGCTCTTTATGATTTAGAAAATATGGCTCAAGAGGCTTATTGTCAAGTAAAGTCTGGAAATAAATCACCACTTTATTATCATATGTACTCTATAAGAATGGACTTACAAGTTTTATGTGAGTCAACAGGTTTTTTTAAGTGGAGCATAAAACGTGATTTTAAACCATCTGTTTTTACAAAAATAAGTGAAAAAAGATTATCAGTTTATAGTGAAGCTATGGGAAAAACAAATGAAGAATTAAAAAAACTACCAGAGGAAAATTATGAGTGTAACTAATTTTGATCATACCCATTCTGCACATTGTGAGAGTGGTGTTATGTCTACTATGCTTAGGCACTATGGGCTTAATCTAAGTGAACCTATGATTTTTGGACTTGCTTCAGGGCTCTCTTTTGCTTATTTGCCTTTCGTAAAAATGGGAGGAATGCCTCTTATCGCTTATAGAAATTTACCAAAGTCAATTATTAAAAATATACAAAAAAATTTAAAAATTAAAATGAAGTTAGAAACCTTTTCATCTAAAGAAAAAGGTGAAGCAAGACTCGATGAACTTCTTAAAGAGGGAAAGATTGTAGGTGCACAAACTTCTGTATACTGGTTACCATATTTTCCTGAAGAGATGCGTTTTCATTTTAATGCACATAACCTCCTTATTTATGCAAAAGATGGAGAAAACTATAAGATTAGTGATCCTGTTTTTGAACATACTGTAGAGTGTGATAAAGCTTCTTTAACAAAATCTCGTTTTACAAAAGGTGTGATGGCACCAAAAGGTTTACTTTATTATCCTGTTGAAGTACCTAAAGAGGTGAATTTAGAGCCTATAATAGTTAAAAGTATAAAAAAAGTTGCTAAAAGTATGTTAAATACACCTGTACCTATTGCAGGTATTAAAGGTATGAAGCATTTAGCAAAAGCAATTTCAAAATTGGATAAAAAAGAGAAGCGCCATGCAAAATTATTTATAGGTCATATTATACGTATGCAAGAGGAGATAGGGACAGGTGGTGCAGGTTTTAGATATCTTTATGCTTCATTTTTACAAGAATCAAGTCAACTTTTTAACAATAATGTAATCTTACAAGAAGCTTCTGAAATGTTATTACAAGTTGGTGATGAGTTTAGAGAATTTGCACTAATGATAGCAAAGGCTGTAAAAAATAAAAAAGAGATTGATTTTAAGTCAATTGGAACTAAATTAGATCATATTGCGGATGAAGAAGTAAAAGTTTATAAGAAACTTTTAGAGTTTTGTGCAAAACATTAAGATTAAGATATGGTAAAAATATCTCATCTTACAAAAAAATATAAGAATATAAAGGCACTTGATGATCTCTCCTTGGAGATTAAAAAAGGTACTATCTTTGGTCTATTAGGTGTAAATGGAGCTGGTAAAACTACACTACTTTCTATCTTGAATGGTTTGATAAATTTTGATGAGGGTGAAATTTATGTAGATGGGATGAAGCTCTCCCAAGAGAAAAAAAAGATAAAGTCTATAAGTTCTATCATTCCTCAACATCTAGCATTTTATGAAAACTTAAGTGTCAAGGAAAATTTAGATTTTTTTGCAGATATTCAAAATGCCTCTCAGGAAGATTATACAAAGGCAGTTGAAGTTAACTCTCTATCTTCATTACTCTCCAAAAAAGCCTCTACTCTTTCAGGTGGACAGAAACGCCGTTTAAATATTGCTATTGGTCTTTTAAACAATCCCCAAATTATCTACTTTGATGAGCCAACAGTTGGTATTGATCCAAAAAGTAGAAATGAGATACTCGACTCTATTAAAAATTATAAAAAGCTTGGTATTACAGTTGTGTATACTAGTCACTATATGACAGAGATAGAAAAAATTTGTGATGAAGTCGCAATAATTAGTGAAGGTAAACTTGTTGAACAAGATTCACTTGAAAATTTACTTTCAAATAAATTAAGTAATAAAATCAGTATAGAAGTTATTTATAGAGATATCTTGGAAAGTTTATCATTAAATATATCTGATAAAACGGTGATTCAAACTGATGCAGACAGTTTATGTAAAATGATTGATACTCTTAATCAACATAAAGTTCCTATTAAACAGATTCGTTATGGTTCAACTAACTTAGAAAAGCATTTTTTAGAAATAACTGGAGAGAGTAATGCTTAGAGCGATGATAAAAAAAGAGTTACTCTTAGTTTTTAGAGATAAACATGCACTTATGGCTCTTTTTGTTATGCCTGCTATTTTTATTCTTATTATGTCGGTAGCTATGCGTGATCAGTTTTCTGTGAAAAATATAGAATTTACACTTTTTGTAAAAGATTTAGATAAAACAAAAATGAGTGGAGAAATAGTTGAGTTTATAAAAGAAGATGAAAATTTTAAACTTATAGATAGAAAAGAAGAAGCACAGTTCTTTGTTAAAATTCCAAAAAGATATACAAAAAATAGTAAAAAACTTCTTTCTATAAATGTGCAAGCTTCTATAAAAAATGATCAAATAGAAGCTTTTAAATCAATGCTTAGTGAACATGTACTTAAAGCACGTTTTAATTTAATGTCTGAAAATGTCAAGAAGTATTCGCTAAAAGCCTCAAGAACACTCTCTAGTTTAGAAATATCAACAGATAAGCTTTTTAAAGTGAAATATAATAACTCCAAAGTTGTTCCAAACTCTACACAACAAAGTGTTCCTGCATGGATAGTATTTGGTATGTTTTTTATTATCATTCCTATGTCAACTATCTATATAAATGAGAGAAAACAAAACACCTTGACTCGATTAGATTCCATGAATATTTCTATCTTTTCTATGACTCTTTCCAAGAGTATTCCCTATTTTTTAATTAATCAAATACAAGTTTGGATTATGATAGGAGTTGGTCTCTTTTTAGTCCCTTTTTTTGATACACCTGCACTGAGTATAAATGGCAGTTTTCTAGCTATTGTAGAAATTTCCATTGCGTTAAGTATAGCTGCAATAGGTATTTCAACACTGATCGCAGTAAGTGCAAATTCAAGTGAACAGGCTACAACAATAGGTGGTATTTTAAATATACTTTTAGGAGCAATAGGTGGAGTAATGGTTCCTAAGTTTATTATGCCAGAGACTATGCAGAAGATAGCAGATTTCTCTCCTATGTCATGGGGTCTTGATGGTTTTTTAAAAATTTTTTTAAAGTCGGCGAATCTGATAGAAGTTGCTAATTATTCTTTAAAATTATTTCTCTTTGGTGCCCTTGCTTTAATATTTTCTATGATAATATTGCAAAGAAGAATTAAGAAAGGGTTGTAATGGATAAAGAACAATTAAAAATTGATCTTAAGCAGATGATAATTGATGAGTGTGAGAAAGAAGATATAGAAGTTGATGATGTAGCAAATGATGTTGAACTTTTTTCACAAGAGAGTGGCTTAGAGTTAGACTCGCTTGATGCACTTGAAATTTCTATGGCATTACAGAAAAACTATGGTATCAGATTGGGTGATCCTAAGGCCTTTAGAAGAGTAATTACAACTATTGACTCTTTAGCTGATTTTATCGTAAAAGAAAAAAATGGCTAATATTTTAAAAACATCTATTCTCTCCTCTCAAGGTGATATACTCTCTAGTTTACGTTCCATTAAAAGTACTACTTCAAAAAAATCAACTAAAAAGATTTCAGCGATAGAGGGTGATGTAGATATCCCATATTTTGCTTTTGAAAAACATATAGAAGATAGAGAAGATGAGATATATCTTGCAATAAAAGAAATTGTTCTTCAAACAATCGTTGATTTAAGTGCAGATGATAAAAAAGAAACGGCCATTATTGTAGGTACTTCCATCATTGATTTAAATATGATAGAGACTATTGAAAATACTATGTATGATTATAAGCGTACATCGTATGCTAGTCAAAAAAGGAGTATAGACTCTTATGCTAAAGATTTAAGTGATGAACTTCATTTAAATGGATTTACATTGAGCATAAATACTGCATGTACTTCTAGTGCAAATGCTATACTCGAAGCTTCAAACTTAGTAAATTTAGGTATATACAAATATGTTATTGTTATTGGATTAGAAATTTTTTCTAAGATGATGAGTAGTGGTTTTTATTCTATGCAACTTTTGGCAGATTCTGAAATTAAACCTTTTGATACACAAAGAGATGGTACTGTATTGGGTGAAGCTATTGCTTGTCTTCTTATTGGAAATGATACAAATAGTTGGAAGATAAAAGGTGGTTTTAGTAACTGTGATAGTATGAATATTACTACAGTAAGTGAAGGTGGTGATGAGTATGTTGGAGTGATGCAAAAGGCACTCTTACAAACAGGTTTAAAAACTGAAGATATTACTGCCTTAAAGGCACATGCAACAGGAACACCTTCAAATGATTTTTCTGAGATGAATGCCATTTCAAAGGTTTTTGAACGAGATATTGTGTTTACGGCATTAAAACCATATATTGGTCACACAATAGGTGCTTGTGGTGCTTTAGAAATTGCACTGTTTATGGCATGTATTGATGATGGTTTTATTCCAAAAACTATAAACCATAAAAAGAGTATAAATCCTGAGTATCAACCACTTGTTCAAAATAAAAAGTCCACAAAAGGTATATTTATGTTTAACTTTTTTGGATTTGGTGGTAATAATACCTCTTTAATTTTAGAAAAAGAGTAAAAATGAAGTTATATATGAAAGCGGCTAGTTCCTATGATCGAGCAGAAGAATTAGCTGCTACAAAAAAAGAGCTAAAACAAAATTATGGTGTTGATTCTCGTCGTAAAGATGGTTTTATTCTGGCAAGTTTACTCGGTGCCTTGCGTTTAAAAGATAGTATTGAAATTATAGAGAGTGATGAGCTATACTTAACTAGTGGTTTTGGAAACATTAATGTTTTAATAAAGACTAATGATTATGTAGCTGAAAAAAAAGGGAATTTGAAACTTTTTGATTTTTTAAATATGCTTGGGAATACAACTAATTATTATGTTGCTCAAGAACTTGGTATAAAAGCAAAAAGTATTTTTCAAATTTCAGATAATTTTACCTATTTTCACTCACTTATTAGCATATATGCATCATTAAGTATGAGTAAAAATGATGCTATTTTAGGATCAATTGATGTTGTGAGTCAAGATATCGAAGTTCTTAAAAGAGTTGCCGGAGTAGATGAAAAAAGTAAGGTAAAAAGTTCTGTAAACTTTCAAAAATATTCATTAAATGCTTCTAATGCTATTTGCTCTATAGAGTTTGATACAGTTTTTTATACCTATGATGCAATAGTACAAAGGCTAAAAAATGAAGAATCAAAAATAATCACTTCTAGTCGTTGTGACAAATTGGCATATGAAAGAGTTGAATTCTATTATGAAACAGCTGTCAATGAAGCAATAAATGAAGCAATAAAACACAGAGAAAATCGAGTTTTTGTAGAGTGCTACGAAGGTAAATATAAGTGTTTGAAAATTAAAATATTATAGTAGTTTTGTGAAGTACTATTTTACTTCACAAACCATGAGTGTATGTCCAAAACCAAGTTGATCTATCTGTTCAACAACTTTAAGTCCTGCTTCATTTATAAAAGATTCAAATTCAACAGCTCTATACATTTTACTGGTGCCATTCGCTAATGCTGTAAAGTAAGGAGATGTATTTATAAGACAAAATGCTCCTATCTCATGCGATTGTCTATCCCAGAAAGGTTCTACGATATAAACTTTTCCATCTTTTGCCAAAGCATTCTTTGAGCGTCTTAGAATATTAATAATATCATTTTCTCCAAAACAGTCTAGAAATTGACTCATCCATATCGCATCAACATTATTTGGAAAAGGAAGTGTATGATCGAGAAGATCTATGGGAAAACCTTTTACCTGTGCTTCGACTCCATTCTCTTTTGCTCGAATAAAAGCTTCTTCAATTTGTGGTTGATGGTCTAGAATCGTGATAGTGGTTTCAGGTGAAGCTAAAGCTAGAGCAACTGACCACTTCCCTGTGTTCCCACCTATGTCAAGCATATTCTTAATTTCTTTTTTACTCATAATATCAACAAGAGTTGCAAAAGCTGCATCTGAGTAAAAGTGATCAAATCCGAACCAGCTCTCTTTTGCCTTTTGTGGAAGTTTTGTTAAAAGAGGATATATAGTCTCCTCTTCTGTATTAAAAACTTTGTGAAGACCAGTAGGTTTCCCTGTTTTTAGAGCCTCTTCAAGGTAGAAAAGGCCAAGATAATTTACATCATGATTGTAATTTAGGTTTGCTATTGTCATCTCATCATTTTGTAAGAAGTAGCCTATGCGAGTTATTTTATATATTTCATCTTCAAAATGGAGTGCTCCCATACTAAAACCAGACTCACATAAAACTCTTGTGGCATACGTAGATATGTTAACGCTTTCTGCTATCTTATCAACTGTTAAACCTTTTTTGTTTTTTTGTAATAAATCAAATATTCCAAAGTCTCGAAGTAGTCTGGCAGATTGAAAAATAATAGGAGCAAAAGCTATTTTTTGGGCTTCAAGGAGGGCTTTTTCACCAGAGATATTAGTAGTATCAAACATTATAATTGTACTTCCTTTCCTGTTAAATATAAGTAGATGATAGCATAATTTAACTATACTTTAAATGAAACTTTACTATAATTTATCCTTTAATAGTTTTGGAGTTTTTAATGAAAAAAGAAGTAGATGTATTTATAATTGGTGCTGGTCCTGCTGGTTCTATCTCTGCCGCAAAATTGGTTCAAGAAGGTTTTAGTGTAAAAGTTGTTGATAAATTGAAAATGCCAAGATTTGTGATAGGTGAATCTTTACTTCCTAGATGTAATGAACTTTTAGAAGAAGCTAATATGTTACAACCTGTAATTGATGCAGGTTTTCAATATAAGGGTGGAGTTGCATTTCAAAATGAGAAGGGTGATTTTACAGCATTAGATTTTTCTAAAAATTTAGGACAGAAGTGGGGAAGTGCATTTCAAGTAAAACGTGAAGTGTTTGATAAACTCTTGATTGATGATGCCGAGTCTAAAGGGTGTGATGTTGAGTATCAAGTTGAAGTTATTGCATATGATGAAGTGAATAATATCATCACAGTTAAAAATGAAGAAGGGAAAGAAGAAGAGTATAAAGCAAAAAAAGTTTTAGATGCTTCTGGGTATGGGCGTGTACTTCCTCGTTTACTCAATTTAGAGGCTGATTCTCATTTAGCACTACGCCGTGCTACTTTTGCTAGAGTAGATGGAGATGTTCGTCCTGAGGGTGAGCAGAATGGTTATATTTTTGTAGATGTAGTTGGTGATAATGAAGCATGGATTTGGAATATACCTTTTTCTGATGGTACAACTTCAGTTGGAATAGTATGTACTGAAGAGTATTTTGAAAATCTTAATATGTCAAATGAAGAGTTTTGGAAACATATTATTTATAATAATCCAAATGCTGCAAAAAGATATAAAAACTCAAAACTTATTGTTGAAGTAGGCTCAATTAGTGGTTACTCTTCTGCTGTTACAAAACTTTTTGATAAAAATTTTATCTTAACAGGGAATGCTTCAGAGTTTCTTGACCCAGTCTTCTCTTCAGGGGTTACTTTGGCTTTAGAATCAGGTTCAAAAGCAGCTGAACTTACAGCACGAGAGTTAAAGGGTGAAGAGATAGACTATAAGGTTGAGTATGAAGATCATATGATGCTAGGAATAGATGTCTTTAGAGACTATGTAAACACTTGGTATGATGGCACACTGCAAACTATTCTTTTTTCAGACAAAAAAAATGAAGAAATTACAAAAAAAATTGTTTCAATTCTTAGTGGCTATGTTTGGGACAAAGAGAATAGTTTTGTGACATCATCACGATATGCTTTAGAAAAAACGTATGAAATATTAAAATAATGGTAAAATTTTTTCTCCCTGTTTTCCTTTTTGTTACCACAGTTATGGGAGATGTATATCAGTTTAGTGAGTTAAGATATACTGATGCTATTGGCCGTTATGTACAACTTGATGGTGAGATAGACTTTCAAAAGGATACTTTAGAGATTAAGTACCCTAAAATAGCCGTAGATTTATTGTATGATGAAGATGGAATCGTATATCATAAAAATGGTAAAGAGATAGAACTTGAATCTTCTCAAGCATCTCATATGGAGTACTATTTTGATATTTTAAAGATGCTTCATGAAGGTGATGAAGATGAACTAAAAAGCCAATTCAAAATGACAAAATCTGGAGCACTTACTCTATTAAAACCTACGGGTAGCGTAAAATATTACATAGATAAAATAGAGTTAACTAAAGAGAATAAAAAGTTAAAATATGTCAAAATTTACTTAAAAAATAGCGACTACATAACAATAAACATACATGATGAAATACATTAATTTTTTTATTCTTTTCATACTCCTTTCAGCGGGTGTATTTCTTAAAGATTCTATTCATATATCAACAAATCTTCTCTCACTTTTTGCAAATAAGGAGAGTATCGAGAAGTTAAATATTGCCAACAATCTTGGCTATTCAAAAGAGATGCTTATCGCTGTCAAAGGTTTTGATAAAGAGTCTAAGAGAAAAGTTCGAGAAATTACTAAATCATTGGAAAAAATAAAACAGATAAAGTTTGTGCAGTCTAGTGTTGTTCCGACAGAAGAACTACAGGAATACTATAAAAAATATTATCCTATTATTGCATCCTTCTCCAATACTTCACTAAGTCAAGTAGATATCTCTAAAAAATTAGAGGCTCTTTATAATGCACAATTTACAAATATTTTTTATTCGAGTGTAGATAAAAATGATCCTCTTTCTCTTTTTAATTTAAAACGTGTTACTGGTAAAAATATTTCACATAAGGGAAGTTTTATAACTCTAGGGAAATATGGTTATCTTATACGAGTGATGACAGATATCTCTCCATCTCAGATGAGTGATGCAAAAATTTTGTATGATGATGTAAAGAGTATTTTAAAAAGTTATGATGGTGTTGTCGCTTTTGCCCCTTTTTTTTATACAGTTGAAAACTCAACAAAAATCAAGGAAGATGTTCAGTGGATAGTACTTTTATCTACATTTGTTCTTTTAGTAATATACCTCTTCTTACTTAAAAATATAAAACTTCTTTCACAAACACTTGTTGCACTCTTCTCTTCGATGGTTTTTGCAGCACTTATCTGTACTACGACTTTTGAAAACTTTAATGTACTCTCTTTAGCTTTTGGAATGAGCTTAACGGCTGTAAGTATTGACTATCTACTTCATTACCATTTTCATAATTTTTATGAAACAGAAAAAAAGATAGATAAAAATGTACTTTATGGATTCCTAACTACTTTAAGTGCTTTTGGGATTTTTAGTTTTATTCCTATTCCTATCATAGCACAAATTAGTTTTTTTGCTGTTTTATCTCTCTCTTTTGCTTATATGCTTTTTACCTTCGTTTTTCCAAAGTTAGAGTTAAAAAGATATGAAGTAGTCTCAACTTCACAAGAGAATGGTGAGCGTTATAAGCTCTCAAGTATTCTAATTTTTATTCTCTCCATAGTACTCTTTATCTACAGTACATTTCATTTTCATTTAGATACTAACATAAGAAATTTAGACTATCAAAATATTGAGTTAAGAGCTGCTGAAAAATTATTTAAAGAGAATAGTGCATCAAAACTCTCTCCCGTTATTGTTCAAGCAAGGAGTAAAGATGCACTTATTGCTCATCTGCATCAATTAAAAGAAAAAATACCAGATACTTTCTCCTTGGCATCCTTTGTTTTAGATAAAAAAGAGTGTCAAAAAAGAGAAAAAATTTTAAAAAATTATGATTTTAACTATTTAAACACAACTATTAATAGAGAATCTGCAAAGCTTGGCTTTAAAGAAGGCTACTTTAAAGATGTCTATAACTTTACACAGAACTTACCAACTTGTGAAATACCAAACTTAGATATATTTCGAGCTTTTTCACTTGCAGCTTTTTATAAAGATGGTATATACTACTCTATTGCACTTGTAGGTGATGTTGAAAAAGCAAAAACTTTTGATTTTGTAAGTGATATTAATGTCAAAGCAATGTTTAATAAATCTGCTAAAGAGATGTATAAAAATCTTGAAATATATGGTTCTGTAGTTCTCATACTGATTTTTATTCTTCTCTTCTTTAGTGTCAAAAATAGAGTTTTGTATGCACTTAACTATATTCTCTTTCCTCTTAGTTTTACACTTGCAATTTTAGTGAGTTTTGAGAGTATAAATATTATGCATCTCTTTTCTCTCATCATTTTAGTAGCTATTGGAATAGACTATGGAATATATATGAGTAATTCAAAACAACCTTACAATACTATGCTTGCTATTAAATACTCGCTTTTGAGTACATTTGCTGCTTTTGGGGTTTTAGTTTTTAGTTCTATAGTGGCTTTAAACTCTATTGGACTTGTTATCAGTTTAGGATGTGGGGCGATATTTATTTTGATAAAGGTAATGAAATGATTTTAGAGTATATTCATGGAGATAACTCTAGGGAGAGGATAGTACTCCCAAAAGAGGTAGAGATAGTAGATAGTTGGGAATATATTCAAACATCTACTAAATTAGAATTTATAAAAAAGTTTATACCAAATTATCTAAGTGGACAAAGAATTGTTCTCTTTGATGCTAATCATAAACAACTCTTAGATTTTTATAATACAAATGATATTAATCAACTTGAAGATATAGATATTTTGAATAAAAGCGAAAAACTTCTTTTTTTTACTTCAGGAAGTAGTGGATTTCCAGTAGGTGCTTTTAAGTCAGTTGAAAATCTTAATTCTGAGATTCAAAGTCTTAAAAATCTTATAATAACACGTAATATAAAACGTGTTGTAGTTACTGTGCCTTTTGTTCATATTTACGGAGTTTTAGCGGGTCTTTTACTCCCTTTAGAACTTGGGGAAGTAAGTTTAGTAGTAAAAGAAGATTTTTTACCTTATGAGCTTTTAGAAGAAGCTAAAGAGGAGGGTACTCTTGTTATAACAACTCCTGTTTTTATCAAGGCACTTGGAAAGTTACCTATTACTACTTCTTTAAAAGAGAAACTTTTTATCTCATCAACAGCACCTCTATCCCTTGAGGATGTAAAAGTATTTGAGGAGAAGTATGAAGCCAATGTGATGCAACTTTTTGGTTCAACAGAAACAGGGGGTATAGCCTATAAGTTTGGTTCATGTGTAGAGTGGACAGCACTAAAAGGTGTGGAAGTTACAACAGAGGAAGAACAGCTAAGCGTGGTATCGCCTTTTATTTCAAAGTATCTCCTAAAAGAGAAAATAGAACCACTACTTCAACCTTACAAAACAGAAGATATAGTAGAAATAGATAATAATCATTTTATACTTATCGGACGAAGTAATAAACTTATAAAAATTGCAGGTAAAAGAATCTCTGCCCTACAGATAGAAAATATTTTAGAAGAGATTCCCTCTATAAATAAGGCGATAGTAGAACTTGTTTATAAAAAAGAACTTCTTAGAAGTGAGCAGATAGTTATCACACTAGAAGCAACAGAAAAAATCGAAAAAAAAGTTGTGAAAGAGAAAATAAGTCAATACTATGGTATTATTACAATACCGTTTAATCTTAAATATGTAGAGCAGATTAACTACTCAGCGATGGGAAAAAAAGTAATATTTTAATAGGGAAACTAGTATGATAAAAATAGAAGAAGTAAAGCAGAAAATTATTGAGGGATTAAATCTTGAAGATATAGAACTTGATGAAATAGAAGATAATATGGCACTTTTTGGTGATGATGGTTTAGGATTGGATTCTGTTGATGCGATAGAATTAACACTTATTTTAGAGAAAGAATTTGGTGTAAAAATAACAAATATGGCAGAGGCAGAAAATATTTTTGCATCAGCTGCGTCACTTACTCAATATATAAATGATGAGAAAAATAGTTAATAATGACTGAGATTAAGCTTCCACATATTGCACCAATAAAGTTTGCAAAATATATTTTAGAAAAAGATGATTTGACAGCAAGAGTCCTTTTAGAGTTTCCTCAAGTACCTTCTTTAGCAATGATGGTTGAGGCAGCTGCTCAAAGTAGTGCTGCTTTTAGAGTTAATGATAAGGAGAATGCTTATTTAGTAAGTTTAAAAGGTATAAAACTTTTACAAAAACCAACTGCTCTCACACTTGAAGCAAAAATAGTAGATGAACACAGACTTGATAATATGCGTTATGTAGGATTTGAAATTTTTGAAAAAGAGGTTTGTGTTGCAAATGGAACACTTGTTATAGCTGTGCAGTAAATGAAATATGATACTATTATTATTGGTTCAGGAGCAGGCGGATTAGCTTCTGCATTATGTTTAGCTAGAGAGGGACAGAAGGTACTTATACTTGAACAACACTACTTACCTGGTGGATGGTGTCACAGTTTCTTAAAGAATGGAAGTCGCTTTAGTCCAGGTGTACACTATATAGGCCTTTTAGGAGAGGGAGAATCTTCAAACAATCTTTATAGAGGTTTAGGTATTGCAAATGATTTAGTTTTTTTTAAAATGAATTCTAAAGGGTATGAACACTGTTGGATAGGAGATGAAAAGTTTGATATTCCAGCAGGTGCTGAAGCTTTTAAAGAAGCGCTTATAAAACGTTTTCCTAAGGAAAAAAGAGCTATAAAAAGATATATAAAAACTGTTCAAGATGTAAGTAGAGAACTTCAACTTATACCGAAGATGAATAGTTTTTGGGATAAAGTAACTATTCCATGGAGAACAAGACATCTCGGAAAGTATGGGCTTTTTTCACTTAAACGGGTTATTCGCTGGCATCTAAAAGATCCACTTCTTCAAATCATTCTAAATACACAGTGTGGGGATCATGGTTTACCTCCTTCAAAAGCGAGTTTTCCACTTCATAGTGCTGTTATGGAACACTATTTAAGTGGTGCATATTATCCTATGAATGGTGGTTCCGGTATTGTTGAAGCTATGTTAAAAGCAATTGACTCTTTTGGTGGAGAAATTCGTTTAAAAAAGAGGGTAGCAAAAATTTTACTAGAAGAGAAAGAGTCTTCAAAAATAGCTGTGGGTGTTGAACTCTCCAATGGAGAGAAAATTTATGCATCAAGAGTTATATCAAATGCCGATCCTAAAAAGACGTATCATAGTTTAGTTGGTAGAGAGTATCTCTCTACACAGCTAAATGAGAAACTAGATAAAAGTAGATACTCTTGTACATCTCTTATACTCTTTGTAACAGTAGATATGGATGTGAAAAGTTTAGGTATTGATTCTGGAAATATTTGGGTTATGCCAAAGAGAGATATGGATGATGTATATGATGAAATGATGCAGAGTGATATATCGACAGGAGAATCGTTTGCTGGAATTTTTGTCAGTTGTACCACACTAAAAGACCCTGTAAGTTTTGATGGTAAACATCATACTTTTGAAGTGTTAACATTTATAAACTATGATGCATTTAAAGCTTTTGAAAATTTAGATAAGAAACGTTCACCAGAATACTTGAAACTCAAAGAGAAATTAATGCAAAAAATGCTCAACTCTTTTGAAAAAGTTATTCCTGGTGTGACAGAACATATTGTTCAAAAAGATTTGGGAACACCCATTACAAATGAGTATTATATAAATGTCACAGAGGGGAGTGTTTATGGAACTGAAAAAACACTTAACCAGATTGGCCCTAATGCTTTTAGAGCTCAAAGTGAGATAGAAAATCTTTATCTTTGTGGTGCAAGTATATTAGCTCATGGTGTTACTGGTGCAACATATTCAGGTGTTGATACAGCAGCAAGAATTTTAGGTTGTAGGCAAGAAGATCTCATTACTCCTGATGAGAATCAACATCTTCGTATCTACGATGCAGAGGATGATAGTAATTATCCTACATGGTTAAAAGAAAAAATAAAAGAGGAAAAAAAATATGATTAATGGACTTTATAAAGTTATCTCTAAAAATGATACAGAAGCAGTAATCGAGTTGAGTGATAAAAAACATTCTATTTTTAAAGCACATTTTCCACTTCATCCAGTACTCCCTGGTTTTACGCATTTTGAAATAGTAGCTGAAGTTTTTGGTATAGAAATAGAGAGTATAAAAAAAGCAAAGTTTATGTCTCTTATCACTCCTAAACAGATCTTAAAATATGAAAAAAATAAGAATAAGTTCCGTGTTTTAAGAGATGAAGAAGTGGTAGCAAGCTTTAGTCTATGAAAATTTGTATAGTTATACCTGTGTACAATTCTCCGTACATAAATGAAGTTGTAGAAGATGTTTTATCTTATAAATACCCTCTTATTGTTGTTGATGATGGCTCTTCTGAAAAACTTTGCTTCTCTAAAGATGTTGAATTAGTGAGTCATAAATTTAACATGGGAAAGGGTGAAGCAATACTTAGTGGTGCAAAAAAAGCTAAAGAGTTAGGGTATGAAGCAATTTTAACTTTTGATGGTGATAAACAGCATTTAAGTTCTCAGATATCAAAACTTCTGGATGCTTATGAAAAAGATAGTATAGTTATAGGTAACCGTAATTTTGAAACAGCGAATGTTCCGGAGAGTTCAAAATTTGGTAGAAAATTTAGTAACTTTTGGGTCTATCTTGAGACTTTTAAACATTTAGGTGATACGCAGAGTGGACTACGTATTTATCCACTCTCTATTTTAGATTTAAACATAAAAAATAGACGATTTGACTTTGAGATAGAAGTGTTAGCACTTCATTCATATAGAGGTGGAAAAATAATAGATGTTGAAGTAGATTGTTACTATCCTCCACAAGAAGAGCGTATAACACACTTTGATAAATTTTATGACAATATCCGTTTAACAAAAGCACATACAAAATTAATGATACAACGATATTTACTTTTAAGAGGTTGGTTATGGGAGTAAAACAGTACGGTAATGCTTTAGGGCATAAAATAATTATAGGTATTTATACCCTTTTAGGATATAGATTTGTTGCATTTATCTTGAATTTTGTGGCACTTTATTATGTACTGTTTACTCCTTCTGTTAAAGAATCTTTAAAAAGTTATTATGAACATCTGGGTATTAAGTTAACACATAGAGTCTACTTTAATCATATTAAACTCTTTGCTCTTTCCATCTTTGACAGATTTATATCAAGAATTAAACCTGAAGAGTTGTCATTTGTAAGAGAAAATAGAGAAGATTTTATGGCTTTAAAAGATGGTGGAATTGTACTGCTCTCACATATAGGAGGATGGGCAACTGCTGCACACTCCTTAAAGGCAGAGATTCCACCTATGCATATAGTGATGAGAGAGTCAACAAAAGAAGATATTAATAAAGTAGAAAAAGATTATAAAAGAGAAAATGAGTCAGGGGTTAAAATTATAGATTTAAATCAAGGTCCGATTGCTGCAAATATACAAATAGCGAATGCTCTTATGAATAAAGAGGTTGTTGCGATGATGGCAGACAGAGTTGTTGATGCGTCAAAAACAATAGAAGTAGAGTTTTTAGGGTCGAAAGTAAAGATCAATAAAAACCCTTTTGATATTGCATTTCGTTTTAAAAAAGTTCTTGTCGCAACCTTTGTGATTAATGTTGCAGTAAAAGAGTATAAGTTGATTTTTGAAAAAATAGAAATAGAGAATAAGTCGTTAGATGAGATAGCACAAGAATATATGAATATTCTTACAAACATAATAAAAATTTATCCAAATCAATGGTATAATTTTTACGATTTTTTTAATCAGAGTAAACAGAGGAAAATAGATGTTAATAAACAATAGAGTGATTTCGTATAAAAATTTTTTACATGACAGTAGTGTTAAGCTAGATGATTCTCAAGAGTTCATCGATTTTATCAATGCTGGTCATGATTTTCTTATAGAAAATATTAAACTTGGTCGTCCGATTTATGGGGTAACAACTGGTTATGGTGAAGCTGGGCAGAATTATGCAGCTTTTGAAGAGGCTCAAGAACTTCAGAAGAATCTTTTTAGTTTCCACGGGTGTGGTGTAGGGGATTATTTAAGTGAAGAAGTCTCTCGTATTATGGTGACTATTCGTATGATTAGTTTATCCAAAGGAAAAAGTGGAATTAGTTATGATTTACTTAAGCGTTTTGAGATGTTACTTCAGAGAAAAATCTATCCAGTCATACCTTCTCAAGGATCTGTTGGTGCGAGTGGTGATTTAACACCTCTTTCGTATATAGCAGCTGTTATAGCTGGTGAGCGGGAAGCTTATTATGAAGGTGAAATTAGAGATACTGCTGAGCTTTATAAGGAACTTGGAATAGAACCATATGTTTTTAAACCAAAAGAAGCATTAGGTATCATGAATGGTACTGCTACAATGAGTGCTATTGCTATTGATGCGATAGAGAAGTTTGAGACTATTTTAGCAACAACTGAAAGTTTTGTTGCGAGTGTCTTTGAACTCTTACTATGTGACACTACTCCTTTAGAGCCTTTTGTACACGAAAGTAAACCTTTTGATGGACAAAAAACGACGGCTGCTAATATTTTAGAAAAATGTAGTGGTTCAAAGTTAACACATGAAGCTTTTGGTCGTTATGAAAACTTTCACTTAGAAGCGGAGCAAAATATTCAAGATCGTTACTCTATTCGCTGTTCTCCACAGGTGTTAGGTGTGGTACATGATAATTTAGCAATAGCAAAAAGATGGATAGAGACTGAAATAAATGGTGTGAATGATAATCCTCTGATAGATCATATAGGTAAAAAGATTTATACATCGGGTAATTTTTATGGTGGCTATATCTGTCATGCTATGGATACGATGCGTATTTGTGTTGGTAATGTTGCAGATCTTATAGACAAAGAGTTTGGGCTCCTTGTAGATCATAAGTTTAACAAAGGTTTAGGTGAATCTCTTAAACTAAATAAAAAATCAACACATCATGGATTTAAAGCTATGCAGATTACACTTAGCTCTTTAACTGCTGATGTTATTATGAATACAGTTCCGGCATCACTGAACTCTCGTCCAACAGAGTCTTTTAATCAAGATAAAGTGAGTATGGGAACAACAGCTGCGCTTCATTTTGCAAAGCAACTTCCAGATTTAACAAATATGTTGAGTATTGCTATTATGGGTATGGCTCAGGCTGTCGATTTGCGTGGGAAAGAAAAATGTTCTACATTCTTACAAGAGAACTATGAAAAAGTAAGAGCTGAAGTGAGTGCACTAGAGTTTGATAGACGTATGGATATTGATATTAAAGTGATTTACAAAAAACTTCTTGAGGGGATGTTCGCATAATGAAAAAAGTTTTAGTTACAGGTTCAACAGGAGCTATAGGTGAGTCTTGTGCACGCTATTTTCATGAAAATGGTTACTTTGTTTATCTTAACTATAGAAGTAATTTAGAAAAAGTTAATGAGCTTCATAAAGAGTTGGAAAATTCTCAGACTATAAAGTTTGACATTGCAAATAAAGAAGAAGTACGTAGTGCTTTAGAAGATTTAGAAATTGATGTCCTTGTAAATAATGCGGGAATTACAAAAGATAACCTTTTCTTTTTTATGAGTGATGAAGAGTGGGGAGATGTTATCGATACTTCTGTAAATGGTACTTACTATGTTACAAAAGCAATTTTGAAAAATATGATAGCAAATAAAAAAGGATCTATTATCAATGTCGCATCAATCTCTGGCCTAGTTGGTAATGCGGGACAGACGAACTATTCAGCTGCAAAAGGTGCAATGATAGCTTTTACGAAGGCACTTTCAGCAGAAGTTGCTCGTTATAAAATTCGTGTAAATGCAGTAGCCCCTGGACTTGTTGAGTCTGAAATGACAAAAGATTTACCACTGAAAGAGATGAAAAAGGCTATACCGTTAAGACGTATTGGTAAACCTGAAGATGTGGCTGAGACAATCTTTTTCTTAGGGGATAAAGCCTCGTATATTACAGGTGAGACTATTAACATCAGTGGTGGTATGGTTCGATGAATGTAGCGATAATCGGTGGAGGTTTAAGTGGTCTTCTTTGTGCAGTAATGCTTGAAAAAAGAGGATACACTCCAACGATTTATGAGAGACTCCCTAAAGTGGGTGGTGTTTTAGACTCATTTACGAGAAAAAAGGTTCTTTTTGATATAGGATTTCATTACTCTGGAGCATTGTCTGAGGGACAGTATCTTTATAACTCTATGCAAGAGATAGGTCTCTTAGAGAAGTTGACATTTGAGAGTTATGAGCATGTTTTTGATATTATGAAGATAGATGAAGAGATTTATAGTGTACCAAACAACTCAAAAGAGTTTCAAGAACAGTTACAAAAGCAGTTCCCAAAAGAGTCTCATAATATAGAAATTTTTTTTAAAAAATGTTATGAAGCAGGTGTGATTAGCTCAAAACCAGAAGATTTTGTGAAGATAGATTCTCGTAGTGTAGGTGATGTTTTAGTAGATATTAAAGATACAACACTTAGAAAAATCTTTCTTCACTTTACTATCTTTTATGCGACACAGTTTTTTGAAGAGGCATCATTTGATTTTTATGCAAAAATTTTTATAAATATGCTTGATGGAACTCGTAAAGTTAAAGGTGGAGGTGGTGCCATCATCGATGCACTGAAAAACTCACTGACAAAAACAACTATTAAAAAACGTAGTGAAGTGACACAAATTCACCAAGGGGAAGAGGGTGTCAGCTCTCTAGTGGTTAATGGTGAAGAGTTTTTTTATGATGCAATTATCTCAACTGTCCATCCAAAAGTTACTATGAAGATGTTAGATAACTTAGACAAAAAACAGAAACGTTATAAAAGGCATATAGATGATTTAGAAGAGTCTCCCTCTTTTTTCTCTATATTTTGTCTGATTGATGCAGAGATAACATCTAACCTTTACTTTTATGAAGATGAGTTTATCTCTGTATTGCCTTCTCGTATGCACGAAGGAAAAACAGTAGCAACCATACTTGCTGGGAGCTACTACTCTGAGTATGAAAACTTAACAAAAGAAGAGTATAAAGTCAAAAAAGAGCAAGAGTGTGCTTATCACCTCCATCGAGTGAGAGAGCTTTTTGATTTTGGAGAGATTGAAGTTATAGATAGTTCAACACCTCTTACTAAACAGCATTATTCAAATGGTTGTGAAGGGAGTATATATGGTATCTTATGTTCTGCAAAACAGAAAAGTCTTTCAGTACTTATGCCAAGAACACGAATAAAAAATCTTTATTTTGCAGGTGAAAATATTATGGCACCTGGTTTAATAGGTGCTTTTTTGGGTGCTGAAATTTTAATGAATTATTTTGAGGAGAAAAAATGAGAAGAGTTGTAATTACAGGTGTTGGTTTAAATTCACCTCTAGGAAATTCTTATGAAGAACTTTATGAGAGTTTAAAAAATTCAAAATGTGGCATAGAGTATATAAAAGAGTGGGATGAAATAGCGAACTTAAATACAAAAGTTGCAGGTATTGTAAAAGGGCTTGATTTTAAAGCGATACCAAGAAAATTTCGTCGTTCTATGGGAAGAGTAGCACAACTGAGTGCTATTTCAACTTCTCAGGCTATTGAAGATTCAGGTCTTTCTCAAGAGGAACTTAGTTCAAAAAGATGTGGTTTAGCTTTTGGTTCCACTATGGGTGGTAACGAAACTATGTTTGAATATGTTCCTGAAGTAAAAGAGAACATGAGTTTTCGTGGTCAAAATTCTATGGCATTTTTAAAGATGATGAGTCATACAGTTGCTGCAAACCTTGCACAAATGTTTGAGATAAAAGGGCGTAATATTCCTACTTGTTCTGCTTGTACCTCCTCTTCACAAGCTGTTGGTGCTGGATATGAAAGTGTAAAGTATGGTATGAGTGATATTATGATTTGTGGTGGTAGTGAAGAGCATCATTATCTCTCAGCAGGTGTTTTCGATGTTATGTCTGCTGCTACTTCTAAATACAATGATACACCGGAGACATCTTCAAGACCTTTTGATGAGAGTCGTGATGGTTTGGTTGTAAGTGAGGGAAGTGGAGCTTTGGTTTTAGAGGAGTTAGAGCATGCACTTGCTCGTGGAGCAAAAATCTATGCTGAAGTGATAGGCTATGCAACAAGTTGTGATGGTTCTCATATCACAACACCATCAAAAGAGGGTATGGAGCATGTAATGCGTTCATCTCTAGAAGATGCAGATATAGAGCCTGAAGTGATAGAGTATGTGAATGCTCATGCAACAGCGACTGCAAGAGGTGATATTGCTGAATCTCATGCTACGCATGCTGTTTTTGGTTCAAATACACCTGTGAGTAGTACAAAAGGACATATGGGACATCTTTTAGGTGGTTGTGGAGCAGTTGAGAGTATTATCTGTCTTATCACTTTAAATAAATCATTTTTACCAAAAACATTAAACTTTAAAACACTTGACCCAGAGTGTGCACCTATCAATGTTCTAGGCGAAAATGTTGAGAAAGAGAATAGTGTTGTTATGAGTAACAACTTCGCTTTTGGTGGCATTAACACTTCGTTGATATTTAAGAAATTTGAGTCATAAGATGGAAGATATTGTTTTTGTAAATCCTCCTTATGAACAGGTTTCAGAAGGTACAGATTATTTAAAACATATTATCAACAGATCACCATCTATTGGACTTCTTCTTTTAGCTGCAAAAGCTAGAGAAATAGGTTACTCTCCTAAAATTATAGAGAGTGATTTAGAGGGATACTCTCCTCAAACTGTTGCAGACATGATTTTAGATATAAAGCCAAAGTTTGTGGGAATAACACTCTTTACAGTTGGGGTTTTTAATGCATCTATCATTGCACAAATTATAAAAGAGAGCTCTCCTGAAATTATTATCTTAGTAGGTGGACCACATATTTCATCTATGGGGTATGAGACGATGCAACGCTTTAAAGAGTTTGATGTCTCTGTTATACATGAGGGTGAGTTAATTTTAGAGAATCTTCTTAGAAATCTTGAAAATGGTGACTCTCTCGAAGAGGTTAATGGTATCATGTATAGAGATAAGGATGGTGCTATAAAAAGAACACCACCACCACCAAATATAGAAGAGCTTGATGTCCTTCCTCGTCCAGCATGGGATTTACTTCCAAATTTCCCGCAAAAGTATCTTCCTGCTATCTATGACTATCCACGAGCACCTGTTGCAACATACTCTGCATCAAGAGGGTGTCCATTTCTTTGTGAGTTCTGTGATACCTCTACCTTTGGTGGGAAAATACGCTATAACACACCTCAAAGAGTTTATGATGACATGAAACATTTAAGTGAAACTTATGGGGTAAAGCATTTACAGTTTGTAGATGATCTTTTTGTTGCACATAACGCGAGAGTTCAAGAATTTAGTCGCTTATTGATTGCAAAACCTATAGATATGACGTGGAGTTGTACAGCAAGAGTGAATACTGTTAAGCCAGATACTTTAGCACTGATGAAACAAGCAGGATGTTGGGAGATAAGTTTTGGTTTAGAGAGTGGTTCTGATTTTTTACTTGATGAAATGAAAAAATCGCAAAGAGTAGAGACTGCTAGAAATGCAGTAAAATGGACACATGAAGCTGGTATAAGAGTAAAAGGTCTTTTTATGTTAGGCTACCCAGGTGAGACAAGAGAAACGATAGAATTAACGAAAAAATTTGTCCAAGAGGTACCTCTTACAACGATGAATCTTTCAAAGTTTACTCCCTATCCTGGTTCACCTATATATAAAAGACTCTATGGTACTTCTATTCGGGAAGAAGATTGGGAAAGACTCAATGGTATGAATTTTGTTTATCAAGCAGAAGGCTTTACTGAAGATGAGCTTGATAGAGAATATCAGGAGATAATTAAGTCATTTTATAAACGTCCACAAATCTTGTGGTACTATACAAAAATGTCCTTAGTAAACTTAACACATTTAAAAAGACTTTCTCGTTTCTTTTTAGGCTTTCTCGGCTCAAAAATGGGCTTAAAAATCTGAAATTTAAGAGTAAATATGAAAAAATATATTATAATATCACTATATATGAATTTAAATAAAAAAGGGTAGATTTTGGCAACACAAGAAGAAGTTTATAGTAAAATAAAAAGTGTCTTAATGGATGAGTTTGAAGTAGAAGAAGAAGATATAACTCCTGAGGCAAATATGTTTACAGATTTAGAACTTGATAGTCTTGATGCAATTGACTTGATGGTGACTTTAGATAAAGAACTTGGTATTGAAATAAAAACTGAAGAGATGCAAGACTTACGTACTATTGAAGATGTATGTAACTTTGTTCTAGCTTCTATACCTGCAGATGAGTAGTGTAATAACACTACTTTTCGCTCCATCTTTTTTACTTTTAATTCATTATTTCGAATTTAAGCAGATAGTACTAGTCTTTATTGCTCTTTCTCTAATATTTCTCTCTTATGCATTTATAAAAAAGAAAAAGCTTGAAGATTTTATTATTTTAGGTATCTATTTAGTACTTTTAACTTTAGCCTATTTTTTCTCAAGTATAGAGACTGTTAAGTTTATTCCTGTTTTTACTTCGATGGCATTTTTAACACTTTTTGCAGAAGCAGCTCTGCATAAAAAAGAGTTAATTTATAAATTAACACAAAAATTTTATAAAAAAGAGTTGTCACCGCAAGAGGTTGTGTATCTAAGAAAAGGTGACGCATACTGGGCATTTTCTATCTTTATTTATATGCTTATTCAAGTAGCCTTAGTTTTTTTCGCTAGTGATACAGTGTGGGCTTTATATAGCTCTTTAGGTTGGTACGCCTATTTTCTTTTTGTTTTAGGATTACAAATTATTTATGGAAAAGCGTATGCCATTAAAGTGCCTTCTTAGTCTTTATGCTTTAGTACTTTTTTGGGGGACTATCTCTCTTTTTGTATTTCCCTCACTCTTCGCATATTTCATAGTCTATTTTTTTGTAAAGTATCCTCAGGATATTTTTCAGTATCTCTCTTCTGTTATTTATAGAATATTTTTCAAGTTATTGCCTATTGTTGATTTAAAATTTGATTTAAAAGAGAGTGTTCCTGATGGAGCTATTTACATAGCGACACATCAATCAAATTTAGATTATCCTATTTTAGGAAGTTTTATTAAAAAGTATCTCACTGTTACGAATCTTAACTTTACGAGGATACCTTTTGCATCATATGTTGGAAAACTTATAGGAGCAAGAGCTTTAAATAAAAATAATTTGGGTGAGATAGCCATTATGTATCAAGAGCTTGAAGATATTTTAAAAGATAATAGAAATATTATTATTTTTCCTGAAGGGACAAGAGGTAATGGAGAGCAACTTGGCAAGTTTAAGAAAGGAGCTTTTCGTTTAGCTATGAAGACAGGTCGTCCTATAATTCCTATTGTTATTGATGGTTCTGCAAAGCTATTGGCAAAAGGAGATCCCTGTTTTAAAACTTTACAAAAAACAGTTGTTAAAGTGACTATGCTTGATCCTCTTTATCCACAGAATTTTAGTGATGAAACAGCACTTTTACAACAAGCTTACAAGGTGATGCATTATGAAAACAATAGATAAAACAATGGAGTATATAGCCTATATAACAGCAGTTGTCTTACTGCTGCTTGTAGTACTTATAGTATATGATGCAACAGCACGTTATCTTTTTTCTGTGGGATCAACGGCTCTTCAAGAACTCGAATGGCACTTTTATGATGTTGTTATTTTATTGAGTATCTCTTATGCACTTAAACATGATGCTCATGTAAGGGTAGATATTTTTTATGATAAGTTTTCAGAAAAAACCAAAGTAATTATAGATGTTATTGCTATTTTCTTCTTTATATTACCTCTCTCTTTTTTGGTTGTATATATAGGTTTTGATTTTGTTACACTTAGTTTTCTGCAAGAGGAAGCCTCTTCTGATCCAGGTGGATTGACACATAGATGGATAGTAAAATCTCTTATGCCTTTAGCTTTTGTATTTGTAGCCCTACAAGCTATAAGTGAACTGATGAAAAATATTCAAAAATGGAAGTCACTATGATAGCTTTAGTAATGTTTGTAGTTGCACTACTCTTTTTACTCGTAGGAATTCCAGTTGCTTTTGCTTTTGGTGGGGTTGCCATGGTGTTTGCTTTTCTTATCCCAGAGATAGGCTTTGACGTTTTTAATATTTTGCCATTTAGAATCTATGGCATTATGAATAATACTACTCTTATGGCAGTTCCTCTCTTTATCATGATGGGACTTATTTTAGAGAAGTCCGGTATGGCAGAGAGACTTCTTATGTCCATGTCTTCGATGTTTAAAGGTGTTCGAGGTGGTTTAGGTGTAAGTGTCGTTTTAGTTGGAGCGATTCTCGCTGCATCGACAGGTATAGTCTCTGCATCAGTTGTTATGATGAGTGTTATAGCACTCCCTCTTATGATAAATGCAGGTTATGATAAGTCTCTTGCATCAGGAACCATAGCTGCAAGTGGAACTCTAGGACAGATTATACCTCCCTCTATCATTCTGATTGTTTTAGGAGATGTTATGAGTGTCAGTGTTGGAGATCTGTTTCTTGGAGCAGTTCTTCCGGGTATAACACTCGTATCTCTCTACATCACCTATATTCTTATCCGCTCTTTTATTTATAAAGATGATGCACCTGCGATAGTAAGTGAAGAGAAAGTAAGTATAGTTGACCTTTTGAAAGCGATAGTTCCACCCCTTCTTTTAATGGTTTCAGTTTTAGGAAGTATATTTGCAGGTATTGCATCACCTACCGAATCAGCAGCTTTTGGTGTAGTAGGTGGTTTACTACTCTCTGCTTTAAATAAAACCTTGAGTTTAGAGATGCTACAGTATGCACTTTTTGAGACGATGAAGTTAAGTGGAATGATATTTATGATTCTTATTGGTGCAACAGCTTTTAGTTTGGTCTTTAATGAACTTGGTGGAAGTGATTTGATTTTGGAGTTCTTTAGTGAAGATATTGGGAATGTCTGGATTTTTATAACAGTAGCAATGTTGAGTATATTTATACTTGGATTTTTTATTGATTTTCTTGAAATCAGTTTTATTATTGTTCCTATTTTAGTCCCTATAATGGATGCTTTTGGTATTGATCCTATTTGGTTTGCGATACTTATTGCTATGAATTTACAAGCCTCTTTTTTAACACCACCTTTTGGTCTTGCACTCTTTTTTCTCAAAGGTGCAGCAGGTAACAGTGTGACAACGATTCAAATTTATAAGGGCATCATCCCTTTTATACTTTTACAACTCTTAGCTTTAGGATTAGTATTACTTTTTCCTGATTTAGTTTTTGCATTTTTATAAGTAAAAATCTTATGAGCAAATTTTGCTATAATCTTTGAAAATTTATACACAAAGGTAGAGTATGTTATCAGTTTTATTAGAGTTTAGTATGTTTCCAACATCCAGTGATGGGCGTGAAGGTGCTTCTGTTTCAAAGCAGGTGAGTAAGATTATTGATGCGATTGATAAGTCTGGTATAGCCTACCAACTTACACCTATGGGAACGATTATAGAAGCTTCTAGTATGAAAGAGGCTCTGAGTATCATAGAGTTGGCATATGATCAGGTGAGTGAGTGTGAAAGAGTCTACTCTTCTCTAAAGTTTGATATACGTCATAATAGTGAAAATAGACTAAAAACAAAAATAGAATCAGTAGAAAAAGTTTTAAATAGAGAAATAAATCATTAAAATCTGGAGAAATTATGAAAGATATTTTATATGCACCGTGGAGAGATGAGTATATAGCGGGAGAGAAGATAGAAGGTTGTGTCTTCTGTCACATAAGTTCGCATACTGATGATGCACAAAAGCTTCATCTTCTGCATAGTGATAAACACTGTTTTATTGTGATGAATAAGTATCCCTATACTCCCGGTCATTTTATGATAATTCCCCATTTTCATACAGATAAGCTTGAAGAGCTTGAAGTGGAAACTTGGTTACATATGTCCGCTTTAGCACAGCAGTGTGTAAGACTTTTAAAAGAGGGTTTTGGTGCACACGGTGTTAA
>Ga0256843_1000430_pt1 | contig 35982 bp, 28 predicted proteins | sample AlvinellametaG_FD_191572 | JGI IMG/M metagenome (GOLD analysis project Ga0256843, IMG submission 191572) | Pompeii worm associated microbial communities from hydrothermal vent at the East Pacific Rise, Pacific Ocean - Alvinella | ecosystem: Host-associated > Annelida > Integument > Unclassified ...
ACTTTATTATTTGACTTTATCTTAAAATCTAAAATATAATCTTTATTTGGGTTATTTGCTTTTAGTATCTTTTCAACGCCAATTTCTGTTAGTTTACCTAGAGTAAAAGCATCTAAAATAGCTCCTAATCCTCTTGGTTCTCCTGTAGTTCTTCCTGTAGTATTTTTACTTGGTTCTAAATAGTAGTTTGTTCCAAACTGAAATACTCTTTTAAAATCATCAAATGTAAGTTGATAATACTCATTCATACTTATTTCCAATGCTTCTTTTATTTTTTTTACAATTCTACTTACAACTGGCACTACAACTGAGTTTCCAAACTGTTTATATAGTTGACTATCTGCAATATTTGGAAGCTTATAATCTTGAGGAAAACCTTGAAAGTTGGCACACTCTCTTGGTGTTAGTTTTCTAATTCCATTATCATCCAAAACAATAGGCACATTATGTCCACCCATTCCCATATTTGCTGTAAGAGTTGGACATACATTACTTTTATTTTCTCTTACATATTTTCGGCGCCATTGATAAAGAGTATCTTTTTTAACTACATCATTTTTTATTCTTTTATAAAGTGGCTTACCATTATATTGACGAACTCCCCATTGATAAATCAAGGGGATTCTAGCTTTAAAACGGAGATTGCCTATTATTAAAGGTCTTACATCTCCTATGCTGAAGGTCGTCGTCCCAACCTTTTGTTTATTATACAATAATTACAAAAGATTTTCGGGAGTTTATCTCCCTTGAAAATCTTTTCTCAAAGAGAGTGCTAAAGCACAAGATCGCCTTATATCCCCATGCCTGAAGGCAGGGGCTTTACGGCGATGTTTGGTAATATCTTCTAAATACATCTCTTTTGACTATTCAACAACTCTGAAAAATTATAATCATAAGTTATTTTGCAAAATTTGTCAAAATCATTTGAAAAAACACATTCAAATCCATTCTCTTCAAACGCTATTTTTATACCACCAATGCCTGCAAATAAATCTATAAATTTCATTTTTATAAGTCTTTTTATCTTTTGCTTCTTGGCACAAAAACTATCTTATCTCTTTGATTGATTGTAAAAGTCCGCCATGCGCTCTAGCAATAGTTTCCTTTTTTGATATCTTTTCACCAATTAAAAATCTAGGTAGCCATAAGTCAAAAGCTGTCCAGTTGAAAAATATAGCAGCTGCTGGTACTGCAACTACTGGAGTATCATCTATCCAACCCATTGTTATCATATTTCCTGGTTGGATTGGGTTACCACGAATGAAGTTTTCTACTCCAGCATCTTTGAGTGCTTTATAAGTTACATCATCTGGGTCTACAGAAGTACCACCAGTTAATATTACCAGGTCATACTTTTGACTAAACTCTTTTATTTTCTCTTCAATTTGACTTTTATCATCTGGGAGAATCACTTTCTCTTCAATCTCACAGAGCATTTCTGAGAGTTTTGGCTTAAGCTTATCATAAAATTTATCTTTGATTCTGCCATGGTAGACCTCATTACCAGTAATTATTAAGCCAGCACTCTTTTGACTAAAAGGGACTACTTTTATTATTCCACCCTCTGCAATTTTTAAGGCTTTATCGATATCACTTTTTGGTGCCATCAAGGAGATAATTCTTACAGCTCCTAGTTTATCTCCCTTTTTTACTACGCTATTATTATAAATTGTTGGACAAGATGGTTCACCTACAGAGTTAAACTCAAAAAGCTTCTCTACATCGATTTTGCATACTCCAAAGGTACTAGATTTAATTACAATCTTCCCCTCTTTTGGAGTATCTCCTGCTATGGTATTTTCTCCAGCTAGAGCTTTTGAGAGGAGTTTTGATGCTTCATCTTCATGAATCTCATCTTCGCCAATCTCAAAAACATAGATATTCTCTTTTCCTAGATTTTTTAGTGTCTCTACATCTTCTGGCTGAACAATATGCCCTTTTTTAAAGACCCTACCTTTAAAGCCTTTTTCTGGAATTACACCGGTAATATCGTGTAAAAGCACTTCACCTACAGCTTCATCTACTTTGATAACTTTTGCCATCAATACTCCTTTAAGCTTTTCCTCTGATTTGACAGGTAATATCTCCAGCCCCAAATCCTACAATTAATCCATCATCAAAACTCTTCAAAATTTTTCCATCTTTGATGACTTGGACTCTTTGTCCATCTCTTTGGATTTTATCAGCCATCAAAGGGGAGTATTTCTCAAACTCACCTTCTAAATCAATCTCAATCTCACTCTCCCCAGCAGACCAAATCGGCAAAATTATAAGTTCGTCTACTCCATTAAAGCACTCCACAAAACCATCTAAATTATCTTTTGTCCTTGTATATTTATGAGGTTGCCAAATAGCAACAATTTTAGAAAGACCTCTTTTTTCTTTAAATACTTTTAGAGCTTGGAGGGTGGCTTTTATCTCTGTTGGATGATGTCCATAATCGTCAATAATTACGCTATTTTGGAAGTTTTGGATAATATCAAATCTCTTTTTGATTCCTTGATAGTTTGTAAGATTATCTCTTAATTTATCTAGATTTTCTCCGAGCGCTACTCCAGCCAAAATAGCCAAAGAGGCATCCAAAGCGATATGTTCACCAAAGCCAAATACTTCAAATTGACCCAAATTTTTAAGATTAAATCTAGTAAAAGGTTTACCATCTTTTAAGATATATTCAATATTTTTGATATCTTTTGATGGGAAAAGTTTGATGCTTTCAGATTCTATTGAAGATAAAAACTCATCTTCAGCATTTAGTACTCTAATTTTAGCAAGATTTAGAAAATTTCTATAAGCTTGATAAAATCTATCTTCATCATACTCATAATACTCCATATGTTCTGGTTCTACATTAGTTACAATTGCTAGGTGAGGGTTAGAATTTAAAAAGCTCTCATCAGACTCATCTGCCTCAAATACTACACTTTTTCTATCACCATCTCTTACATTTGAACCAAACTCTTTACTAATTGCTCCAATTAAAGCACTACTTTTTGGTAGTAGAGACGATAAAATTGCAGAAGTAGTACTTTTGCCGTGAGCGCCACCTACAGCATAAACTCTTTTTCCACTTAGAATCGATTTTAGAGCCTCTTTTCTAGAGTAGATATTTAGACCCAACTCTTCTGCTCGTTTATACTCTACATTTTCAGGTTTGATTACAGCTGAGTAAATGATAGTGTCTATATCTTTTGTGATTGCATCTTCGTGGTGGGGAATCGTGATTTTTGCTCCAAAATTTTGCTCTAAATCATCTGTAATCTCACTTTTTTTGACATCACTTCCAGAGATTTGATAACCATCCCTTGCCAAAAACTTAGCTAAAGCAGAGAGTCCAATTCCCCCAATCCCGATAAAATGAACTTTTTTCAACTCACTTCCCCAAAGACTTTAGAAGTTCTTGTCCTTTTGATATGGCATCTTCAAACATCTGAAGCATAATATCAATAGGCTGTACAAAATTTGTTATAAAGTAAGCTTTTGAGCTATCATCTGTCATTTGAGCTTCTGGTACCAATGCCAACTTTTCTACAAAATCTTCAAAAGTATATCCAGATTGTATCGCCCCAAAATGAATCAAAAAAGCATCCTTTAGCTCTTGGTCATCTGCGAGTAAGTGGAGTGCCAAAAATAGTTCAGAAGCACTTTTTGTATCCTCTTCACTCCATTTTTGCATAGCAAACTCATAAATTGCTCTTAGGGTCGCTACATCCTCTTTATTTGATAGTTTAAACTCCTCTACTCTACTAAAATGGTCAGCAAATCTATCAAAAGATTTCTCTACAATAAAAGTAAAAATTTCATCAATTTTAGGGTCTTGAGCATCTAAAACGATTTTTGCATTCAGTAGCTCATACCCTTTTGCAACTGAGTTTTGCTCTTTCATCTCTTTTTCTAGAAGTTCTAAATTTTCCAGAAACTCTTTATCATTTTTTAATGCTTCGATATCGATACCATTTTCCAAACTATTATCCTTTATATTTTTTCATAAAATCTGAGACTCTTTTTAGAGCCTCTTTTGTAATCTCTTCTGGGTGTACGAGAGCAAGCCTAACAAACCCTTTTCCTGCACCCTCTCGACTCAAAAAAGTACCAGGCAAAACTTTAAGATTAAACTCTTTAAAAAGCTCTTTTGTAAACTTCAAATCATCACCTACTTCAAGCCATAAGTAAAATGTGGCCTCTGGTACCTCAACACCTAAAATCTCTTTTGCTAAGTTGAGATTATTTTTATACTCTTGCCTAAAAACTTCTGTATGCTTTTGGTCTGCCCATGCTAGAGCTGAAGCTTTTTGTAAAGGCAAAGGTGAAGCACACCCAACATAAGTGCGGTATTTCATATAATCTTTTAAAATAGCTCTATCTCCAGCAATAAAACCACTCCTAAGTCCTGGAGCTGAACTTCTTTTTGAGATGGAGTTAGCAACTAAAATATTTTTATACTCATAATTCCCCTCGGCAATAGAAGCTTCCAAAAGGGATGGCAAAGGTTTATCGATATAAAGGTCGATGTAGCATTCATCATTTAAGAGTACAAAATCATACTCTAAAGCAACTCTTACCCACTCTCTCATTGACTCAAAACTCATTACTGATGAGGTTGGGTTGTTTGGATTATTTAAGATGACCAGATTACAATCTCTCAATTTATCCTTGTTGATTTGGGGTAAAAAATTGTTCTCTTTTGTCAAATTTATGTAGATTACCTCAGCTCTAGAAGCTATTGCTGAGCCTTCATAAATTTGATAAAAAGGATTAGTAAAAGCCATCTTTGGGGACTCTTTATCAAAAAGCAAAAACTGAGGAAAATTAAAAAGAAGCTCCCTCGTCCCAAAAGTTGGAATAATCTGGCTAGAATCTAAAGATAGATTAAATCTATCCTTGAGATATTTTAGCATCGCATCTTTTAGATACTGCTCACCTGCACTTTTTGGATATTTATTTAGAAGTGAGCTTGAACTTTTTAGCTCCTCTTGTATAAACTGTGGAGTCTCAAATTGAGGTTCACCAATAGTAAGACTAATTGGCGAAAGATTACAATTTGGTTCTACTTCTTGTAAAAGTTCATTGAGCCTCTCAAAAGGGTATTTTTTAAACTCCATCAAAACTCCTGCTTCTATTTTGTTTTTGCAATCCACTCAATAATCTGATTTTGGATCTGGACACCAAGCCATCTTCTGACATCATTATAAAAAATCACGACTGTGTAGAGTTTGCCAGATTTTCCTTTGACATAACCAGCTATATTTTTGGCATCTTTTAAAGTTCCAGTCTTCATCCAAGCTTTACCTTTAGCAGGACCTCGCTTGAATCTTCTTCTAATTGTCCCATCTTTTCCGGCAATAGAAAGAGTATTCATCCACTTTTCACCATAAGTTTTGTGAGCATCTTGAAGAAGTTTGTACATAGCCTTGACTGTAGTTCGACTCTTTCTTGAGAGTCCACAACCATTGTCCAAAATTGTTTCACTACCCAAAACCCCCCTAGCTCCTAGAATTTTTTTGACGGCTTTTGCACCTTTTGGTTCTGTAGCAGGAGGCCCAAACTTTTTGGCTCCAAGAAGTAAAAATATATGCCTAGCGTAGAGATTGTTACTCTTTTTATTTGTCTTAGCGATAATCTGGATTAATGGACGAGAGTGATGAACCATCAGAGCTTTAGCCTTTTTTGGTACTTTTGCTAACCTTAGCCCTTTTGAAAATTTAATATTTTCTCTCTTGAGAGCATCTACAAATGCATAGAAAAATGTATAGTAAGGATGGCTCAAAACTTTCCTAATACTAATTGGGGGACACTTTTTTGAGACTGTCCCTGAGAGATAGAGAGTCGTTTTTTGCTTTATATCCCTGATTGCGAGTTTTGGCCAAGAGATTTCTCTTTTACAAGCTTTATTTGTAAGTTTGATTGAGTTGACTACTTTGTAGCTACTATCTGGGACACTTTTATAGACTTTTCCTTTTTTGGGATCTACTATAATTTTACACAAATGGTCATCAAACATTATCGCATCTGGCATTGCATTATATTCGCTAAAACGGTTTTTATCAAAACCTGATGTGATTTTATTCCCGACTTTGAAAAAGCTTCTATCAATTACAATATCACCTTTTATCTCTTTGAGACCAATTTTTTTTAGTCTTTTTGCAATATCTGCTACATCTTTGCACGAGAGAGTCGGGTCTCCAAAAGCTTTGACTATCAAATCGCCACTAATTACACCACTTTTGAAGCTTCCTGTATAAAATAGAGATGTAGGCCACCTAAAATTTTCTCCAAGCTCTAAAAGAGCAGAATAAGTGGTAGCTAGCTTTATGACAGAGGCGGGTTTTCGTCTCTTATTCTCCAAGTATCTTGCTACTACTTTGCCGGTTTTTGTCTCGGCAATATAGATACTAAGATTCTCTGCTTTTATCTTATCTTTGGCGATAAACTCCTGAATTTTAGCAGGAAGTGTGCCATAGATTAGACCAGTAAAAACTAGAACTATCCAAAAAGCTCTCAACATCTAAAACTCCTCCAGAGAAACCACTCTAAAAGAGACTATTTTAAACTGTTCCTTGCTCATACATCGCCCTTAATCTCTCTTTTTCTTTCTCTCTTTTTAGCTTTTCTGCCTCTCTTGCTCTAAAATCTTTTACATCAAACCCAAGCCACATCAAAATCGGAGAAGCAATAAAGATAGAAGAGTAAGTACCTACGATGATTCCTACAAGCAGAGTAAAACTAAAGCCATAAATTATCTCTCCACCAAAAATAAATAGAGTCAATACGACGAAGAATGTGGTCAAAGATGTAAGGGTTGTTCTTGAAAGTGTTTTTGTAATTGACTCATCAATAATGTGAGAAAGTGAAGGATTCTTGATAGTCCTAATCCCTTCTCTAATCCTATCAAATACTATGATTGTATCATTTAATGAATATCCAAGTAGTGTCAAAATTGCTGCTAAAATATCCAAATTGACATCTATTCCAGAAAGAACAATAGCACCCATAGCAATACTTACGTCATGAATCAAAGCAGCTACAGATGCTAAAGCAAATCTCCACTCAAAGCGAACTGAGACATAGATTAAGATTCCCAAAATTGCCAAAAGAGTGGCTGTAAGACCCTTTTCTCTTAGTTCATTTCCAATCTTTGGGCCTACCATATCTACACGACGAATCTCTACTTTGCCAGTTGGCGCTAGAATCTTAGCTATCTTTTCACCAACATCATTGGCTACTTTTTTATTGCTTGTTTTTGTTTTGATTACTACTTCTTCTTCACTTCCAAAATATGTAACAGTAGCATCCTTAAACTCTTTATGTTTTGCCAACTCCTCTCTAATCTTTTTTATCGGAGCTTTTTTCTCATATTTTACTTGGATTAATGTACCACCTGCAAAGTCGATTCCGTAGTTAAATCCTTTTGTCAAAATCAAGCCCCAAGAGAGAATGACTAAAACAATAGAAAGTACACCAAACTTTTTGCTAAGCCCCATAAATCCTATAGGTTTAGAGTATTTAAATAGCTCCATTTTTCTTCCCTTCTAATTTTATCCCAAACCATAGTGGGAGCTTATCTTTTGTGATTTTATGGCTAAGCATTTGATATATTCCATGAGTTCCTAAAATTGCAGTAAGCATAGAAGCCAAAATACCAATACTCATCGTCAATGCAAACCCTTTAATTGGACCAGTACCATAGACATATAAAACAACAGCCGAAATCAAAGTGGTCACATTAGCATCCCAAATTGCAGTAAAGGCATTTTCATAACCCTCCTCGATAGCTTTTGAGATGGATTTGCCCTCACGCAAAATCTCTCTGATTCTCTCATTGATGATGACATTAGCATCTACTGCCATCCCTACGGTCAGGACAATCCCAGCCATACCAGGGAGTGTAAGAGTTGCTCCAAACATTGCCATAATTGCAATTATTAAAAAGAGATTTGCAATTAGTGCTACATCTGAAATCACGCCAGCAATTCCATAATACAAAACCATAAATACAACAACAAGTAAAAAACCTAAAATCAAGGCAATTGAACTTTGTTTTATACTATCTTCTCCAAGACTTGCTCCGACACTTCTTTCTTCCATTACATAAACAGGAGCTAGTAATGCCCCAGAGCGAAGAGCAATAGCTATATCATTGGCTTCATTTATCGTGAAGTTTCCAGATATTTGTCCACTTCCACCTCCTATTCTTTCTCGAATTACAGGAGCTGAGTAGACTTTATTGTCTAAGACTATTGCCATTCTTTTACCCACACTCTTACCTGAAAAGTCTCCAAAAATCTTTGCACCTTCACCATTTAATGAGAAGTTGATTACTGGTTGATTTGTCTGCCTATCAAAACCCACTTTTGCATCTGTAAGCATGGAACCATCGAGAATTGGAATCTGTTTAAGAAGATATTTCTCATCGGGATTTTTGACATCTGGTAAGATTATATCTCCATATTTTCTAGCTTCAGCTGGAGTCATATTGTAAACTCTTCCCACTCTATCTTCATCGACAGCCATCATCTGAAGGTGAGCTGCTCTTGCAATTAACTTTTTGATACGCCTCTTATCCTCTTCTGTCTTGATTCCTGGGACTTCTACCAAAATCTTATCTTGCCCCTGCTTGGCGACTGTAGGCTCAGCCAAACCAAATTGATCAATCCTATTTCGAATAGTATCTACAGCTTGAGTAATTGCTGTTTTTTTGGTCTCTTCTATCTCTTTTGGAGTTAGCATTATAGTAAATTTATTGCCTTGATTCTGAATAGAGACACCTTTTAGCTCTTCATCCAAAATCCTCTTGGTATTGGGAATCTCATCTTCATCTAAGACTACAAAAGAGATTTTATCTCCATTGATTTGAAGTTCATCTACTACAATATCTTTATCATCAAGAATATATTTGACTGTCCCAGCAATAGATTTAAGCTTCGACTTTATTGCTTCATCAGTTTTGATTCCTAATAGCATGTGAAGCCCACCTTGTAAATCTAATCCTAGAGTAATCTTTTTACCATCTTTTGTATCAAAAAGGGTAGGAATAGAAAATACCACACCAAAAATAAGAGCAAAAATAAAAATTACTACTCTATAGTTTAATTTTTGCATTATCCATCTCTTTAATCTATTTTTCTAGCGACATAATTTTTATCTAGTTTTACTTCTGTAGAGTCATTTAGTTTTATTTTGATAAAATCCTCTTCAGCTTTTGTTACTTCAGCAAATAGTCCACCATTGGTTACGATTTTGTCACCTTTTGTAAGAGAGTCTATCATCTCTTGATGAGCCTTTTGCTGTTTTTGTTGAGGTCTAATTATTAGGAAATAAAATACTGCAAATAGTAGTATCATCGGTAAAAATTGACCTAATGCTTGTTGAGACATTGGAGAATCCTTTGAATAGAAAAATTTTGCGATATTTTAACACTCACAAGTTAATAGGAGGCTTGATAATAGCCTCTTTTGGTTCATTGTTTATCTATCTAACTTTTTGTGAATGTAATCAAACTCTAATAGAGACACTTTTTGGAATAAGTTTTTTTTTGATGTTGATAACTTCTGAAAGTAGATTATGGTGGTGGAGTGGCTTTTTTATTGGGATTTTGTGGTTTTGGTGGATTGGAGTAAGTTTTTATTACTATGGTGCAATTTGGATTATGCCTCTTGCTTGGCTAGGAGTGGCTTTTTCCTTTGGTGGACTCTTTTGGTTTGGAGCTAGAGTCTCTGAAATTATCAATAAGATATTAAAAATAGAAAATCTAGATACTATATTCAAAGCTGTTTATCTTTTTGTTTTGAGTTATATTCATCCTCTTGGATTTAATTGGTTTAAACCTGAACTGATTCTTGTTCACTCCCCATTTGGTATAGATAAGCCACATTTTGCTCTTTTCTTGGCTGGAATGGTTCTATTTTTGATACTAAAATCCAAACAAAAAATGGTCTCTTTGATATTTTTTATATTTTCAATATCTCCTTCTAACTACCAAATATTACCCCAAGAACCAGAGGGCAAAATATATCTAGAGACAACTTGGATTGATGTCAGAGACAAATGGAAAGTTGACAAAATCCCTTTTCAAATTAGAGATGTCTTAGTAGCCATAGATAGAGCCATCGCAAATAAAAAAGAGGCTATCATTTTGCCTGAGTCAATTCTCCCATTTTTTATCAACGAGTCCAAAATAATGCTAAAAGAGTTGCGATATCGCTCCAAAGATATTGATATTATTCTTGGAGGACTCTACAAAAATGCTAATGAAAATAGAAACTCCCTCTACTTTTTCCACAAAGGTAACTTTTTAGTCTCTGATAAAGTAGTCTTAGTACCATTTGGGGAGAGTAATCCTCTGCCAGACTGGGCTAGTGGTTGGGTAAATAGACTCTTTTTTGATGGCGCACCAGATTACACTCCTGCCAAAAAACCAACTGATTTTAGGATTGCTGGCAAAGTATATCGAGGTGCGATTTGCTATGAAGGTACGAGTGATGAGATTTATCAAAATATCCCCAAAAGATTGATTCTAATCAGTAATAATGGCTGGTTTTATCCATCGATTGAGCCAACACTGCAGAGACTTTTACTCGAATATTATGTGAGGACTTATCATGTAAGGGTCTACCACTCAATCAACTACTCAAAATCGTATGTAATAATTCCAAAAGATGATAAAAGATAGACCAAAACAGAAGCTAAGAGCAAATGTTTTGTTCTTTAAGCTTCTGTTTTTAGTTTGAACTTTAATATTTATTTAGTGATGCCAAGTTCTTTGGATGTCTCCAAGTAGTAGTATTGACTCATCATCGACCAAGCTCTAGCTTTTTGCATATAAGCTTTATAATCTTCCCAAATCTCTTTAAATTTTGGATTCTTTTTTGCATACTCAGCATAAACCTCATCACTAGCTTTTTTAAGAGCTTTTAATACAGGAAGTGGAAAAGACATCACTTTTATATCTGGATAATCTTTTTTCATTTTAGCCCAAGCTTCAGCAGACTCTGCGAAGTTTTCGATATACATATCCATCGATACTGATTTCATAGCAGTCTCAAGCATAGTTTGATACTTCTTAGGAAGCTTCTCAAAAGCCTTTTTATTGATTAAAAACTGCATCTCACTAGCTGGCTCGTGCCAACCTGTGTAGTAGTATTTTGCTACTTTATGAAATCCCATCTTAATATCCATTCCAGGTCCTACCCACTCAAGAGCATCAATTGTGCCACGGTCAAGTGAAGTGTAGAGTTCTCCAGCTGGGATATTTGTGACATTTACCCCAAGCTTTGCCATCACTTCACCGGCAAGCCCTGGGATTCTCATCTTTAGACCTTTGAGGTCATCTACACTCTTTATCTCTTTTCTAAACCAGCCACCCATCTGATTGCCAGTATTTCCGCCAGGATAACTATAGACTCCAAGTTTAGAGTAAGCTTCTTTCATATACTTCATACCGTTTCCGTAATAAAACCACGAATACTGTTCACTTGGAGTCATACCAAATGGTACAGTCGTAAACCAAACCATATTGATATCTTTGCCTTTCCAGTAGTATGATGCAGAGTGTCCCATCTGATACTGACCACCTTTTACCATATCCAAAATTCCAAGTGGAGCTTTGTGCTTCTCTTTGCCTTCTACTTTAATGATAAATTTACCATTACTCATCTCCTTGATAAGTTTGGCAAGTTTTGCTGGTGGTGATGCTAGCGGAGTCAGAGTCGATGGCCAAGTTTCTGCTAGTTTCCATTTTATTTTTTTAGCACTAAGTGGAGTGATAGCCAAAAGTGCAATACCTACAAGAGCTGTGAGTCTAAAACCTCTTTTCATTGAGCCTCCTTAAATTTTATAGTTAAATTATAGAGAAATTTTCCTTGAAATCCTCAAAATATAAATTTCATCCTTTTCTGACTAGCCAAAGTGTGCTTTAAGATAGATTTCTATCTTATCCCAGCTAAAGATGATAAGAAGAATCCCCATGATAAAAAGAGTAAGGAAAAATATCTTCCAGTAGCTGTAAGGTCTCTCCCCAACAATCTCTCCAGTAAATCCATCAATAGCATAGTAGTAGTTTTTGCCTTTGTATTTAAAGTGTGTACTCCAGACTGGAAATAGAGAGTGACGGTAATACTCTTGAGAAAATTTAGTATTAATTGAGTGGATTCTCTGCTCATCACCTCCAATATCTCTTAAAACATCTCCTCGTATTATTCGCCTCATAATGATTTTTGCCTTTTCGTAGGATTCTCTTGGAGGAATTGTATACTCTCTAGTATCAAACCCACTCAAAAACCTTTTATCAAGAGCTACTAAATAATTTGATGCTCTAGAGCGTAGAGATTGTAAAAGTTCATAAGGAATTACTTCAGAAGCGCTGATTGAGATATCTCTAAAATCTCTATAAACTTCTCCTGAGACTGGATACCATCTAATTCTACGCTCTTGCTCTTGGACTATTCTTTCTCTACCATCTACTATGACTCTTCTTTCTACTGTTACATAATATGCTTCTCCTCTTTCACCGGTATAGTAGCTTTGACTACTAGCATCAAAAAGCCAATAAGGTAGATAAAAACCTGTCAATCGTTTTTGAGTATCAACTAAATGCTTTAGCTCATTTGGTGCAAACCACAAAGAACCAATCCACTTTCCAAAAATTTTATGAGCCTCTTTTTGCTCCACTTTAAAAGGAGCAATAGATTCTGGTTTGATTGGATTTTCAAAATCTAAAATAGCAGGAGTAGAACAGTACTGACAGCTGGTGGAGACTTGAAAATCTTTAAAAGAGTAATTTACACCACACTTTGGACATTGAATCTCCCTTTTGGTGCTTTTGGGCAGAGCTTCTTGTCTTAATATATCTGGAGTCTCATAAGAGTTTATCGATGTTGAAGTCTGAATTTTCTCCTCGCTTGAGCAGTAAGGACAAAGTAGATGCCCTTTTGCTGGAGAAAAAACCATAATAGCACCACAGCCAGAACAAGGATAGTAAGTAGGTTTTTGTTTCATCTTATTTTTGACTCAAATAGAGTCGGCTCCTTTTGATTTTTTGTTTAATTGTAACATAAAAGATTTTTTGAGAAAAAGTCTAAATCTCTAATAGAATTTAGCATCAATAAAGTGAATAATTAATTTGATTTTAAGTTTATCTATGTTATAAATACGGCATAGATATTGAATTATCTATGAAAAAGCCAAACCTATCGCGAGGTAGGGACGGAAAGCCACGGGACTCTCTGAGTTAGCCGGGTTGCCATAGAATAACCTCTCTTTATATACTAGTGTAGTTTATTCTTACGCACTTTCCTTCCCTTTACTTCACAGTTAGTTTGATGACTATTCTGAAAAGTAAGGAGATTTCATTATGAAAAGATTCATTAGCGTTGCAACAGCTGTTGCTCTTGGTATTGTTTTAAATGGTTGTGGACCAGAGAGTGTCGATATCAATATCGGAGGAGATGGTTCTTCTACTCAAAGTAGTATCATTAAAGGTAGATTTGTAGACTCTCCTGTAGAAGGTATTAAGTATCTTTGTGGAGATGGAACTGATGGTCTAACCGATGAGACAGGTCTTTTTAAGTGTCAAGAATTACCAGTCAAATTTATGGTTGGAAAGGTAATTCTTGGTGAGATGCAGAGTATTCCCGCAGATAAAATTGTAACTCCTCAAGATTTAGCTGGAGTAGCTAGAGATAGCGTTGATGACAAAAAAGTCAGTAATATTGCTAGATTTTTGCAGTCATTAGATGATGACGGCTTGACAGAAGATAGTATTACAATTGATGATGAGGTCGCTTCTAATCTAGAAAAGGATATCGATATAAAAGAGCTAGAAGATGACTCTTTGGAGAATCTTTTAGAAGAAGCTGGTGTTCCTCTTATAGTCTCAAAAGATGAGGCTTTAGAGCATCTAAAAAAGCATACAGATACTCTTGATGAATTTAAGAGTAGATTTCAAAATGATGAGCCAGAAGATGTTAATAGTCCAAAAAATAATCCTATAAAAACAGCAACTACTAGTAATAATGAGTCACAGATTTCAACTAGCCCCACTTCAGATGATAAAAAGGATGAAACAAAAGGTAAAAGTGGTATAAAAGAGATAAAAAAACCTCAAATAGAGATACCTAAAAAACCTACACCTATAAAACCAACTAAAACAAACATGCCTGTAAAACCTGTTCCTACTCAAAATGGATCAGAATTTGACACAAAAAAGAGACCTACAGATACAAAAATCAATACTTCAATAAACAAAACAGGAAAAGTCCAATATTATATTATTGATAATCAAAGAGGAGTTGCTACAGGTAGAGCAGGAAAAATCGTATGGCAAAATAGCCAAATTGGTCATGGGACAAGAGAAGAGGCTATAAAGTTTTGTCAAGATTTAAATCTAGCTGGAATCTCAAACTGGAGACTTCCTACATCTGCTGAATCACGAAGATTTCATAAATACATGAATAAACAAGGTACTGTTCCAAAACAAGCGTTCTCTAAATGTACAGCAGAAGTAACAAAAAATGGTTATATAAAAACTCTACGAGGTACAAAAGAGTATGGTGGAGAAGTTGGTGATAGTATCAACTTTACAGGAGAGGCAAATATTAGATGTGTAAGCAGTACCTCTTTGAATACCAAAAATAGTAAAAATGATCAAAAAAATTCTCAAAATAGTACAAAAAGCTCACAAAATAATAATGCCATCATAAATGTAACACCTCTAAATGATGATTTTAAAGCTAGTTTTTTAAAAGCAATGAATGATGCTAGATCAAGAGGTAGAGAGTGTGGAGAGTTTGGTTATTTTGACCCTGCTCCCCCTCTAAGATGGAATGATAAATTGTATATCTCAGCTTACAGACACAGCTACGACATGGCAAAAACTGATACATTTTCTCATACTGGTTCGGGTAAAAGTACAGATTTAGCATCTATTGCTTTTCATCCAGGAGAAGGAAGCTCTATGAAAGAGAGGATAGATTATGCAGGGTATAAAAATTGGAGAAAGATTGGGGAAAATATAGCAGCTGGAACCAATATGAATTTAGCTCAAAAAGCAATAGATGCTTGGATCAAAAGTCCTACACACTGCAAAAATCTTATGAATCCAGAATTTACAGAGGTGGGGCTTGCTAGAGTTTATGATACAAATAGTCACTATAAATACTACTGGACACAAGATTTTGGAATGAGAAAATAAAACCAGTTGACTTACTCCTTACGCCTGAGGGCGAGGAGGCTTTATAATAAATATTGATAAAAAAGAAGGATAAAAAATGTTTAATAGATTTTTATTAATAGTAGTGATAATTTTTTTGATGACAGGTTGTGATACGGGAATTGAAGCTCCAAAAAAAGTGACGATAAATATAAATAGTAATGAAATCAATTCAGTGGTCAAGAGTACTATAGACTATATCAATACAAATGTAAAAATTGATACAGCCACCCAGACTATAACTATAAAAGATGATCAATCAGATAAAAATATTACGATTTCAAAAAGAGCAAAATATCAAAAGAATCATGCTAAATCTCTAAAGGATAGAATTTTGGAGCTAGCAAGAAGTGATATAGAATCTAGGAAAAGTTCTTTAGAAGAGGATGATGAGCTAGAGTCTCAAGATGATGAAGTAGAAGACAAAAAAGTAGATGATGTTCTTAATCAAACTGATGACATAGATGATATAGCACAGATTTTGATTCAAAATCAAGATGTAAGATCAGCAAAAATGGCTCAAGAGAGTCACTTGGTATCAAATTTGGTCAAGAAGATTACAGCTTGGAGTGTAAAAAGTGGAGAGTGGAGTGATCCAAAAACTTGGAAAAATGGGGTAGTCCCTGGTGATGGGGCAAGAGTTTTGATTGGAAAAGATCATCAAGTAGTAGTAAGTAAAGAGATAAATACCCACTATCGTACAATAAAAGTCGAAGGAGAATTGGCTTTTAATCCTCATAAAAATACGAAAATATATGTAGATACAATGGTGACAACTAGAGGAAGTATTCTAAGAATTGGTGAACCTCAACACCCGATTGATGAAGATAAAAGAGCTCAAATTATAATTAGCGACTACAATGCCAAAGGAATTAGCACTGATCCTAAGAGTATTGATTATGATCCTTTGAAGATTGGACAGGGGCTTTTGAGCAGTGGACTTTTTGTAGCTCATGGAAGTAATAAGACTCCTTACATCACAATACAAGACAGGGGAGTAAAAAAAAGAACGAAAGAGATTAGAGTTGATGAGGTGCCAAAGGGTTGGAAAGTAGGGGATAGCATCGTAATTCTTGGAACTTCCGAAAATGGTACTCAAAGTGAAGAACGCAAAATAGTCTCAATAGATGATGATACTATAAAGATTGATCGGGCTTTAGAGTTTGATCACTTAACACCTGAGACTACACTTCAAGACTCCAGAATAAAAGTACATATTGCAAATTTGACAAGAAATGTTATTATCAAAAGTGACCCTGCTCTTTTGAATAATGGCGATGAGAAAAATAGTAAAAGTGATCTAGAGCATCGAGGGCATATTCTATTTCTGCATAATAATAATGTAAATCTCAGTTATGTTCAATTTGAGAATTTGGGTAGAACAGACAAAAAAGCTCCTCTTGATGAGACAATTTTTGAGTCAGATGATAAGGATGCAAAGGCAAAATATATTGGCAAAAATCCATCTGATCGATACTCTTTAAATTTTCATAGAGCAGGTGTTGGTAGTCAAGTTGGCAATATAAATGGATGTGTTGTTTTGGATTCTCCTAGCTGGGGTTATGTGAATCACTCCAGTAATGTAAGAATGGTAAAAAATATAGCTTACCATATTTATGGTGCATCATTTGTCACAGAGGCAGGTGATGAGAATGGTCTATTTTTGGCAAATATGGCAATTGAGACTAAAGGTAGTGGTAGAAGTTCTATTAAGGAGTGGGCTAAAAGATTTAAGATTGCAGACGGAGGCTCCCAAGGCAACGGTTTTTGGATTCTTGGGTCTCATGTTGATTTTATCGATAATATAGTCAATGGTTCTAGCAACTCTGCTTTTGCTTTTATTCAATCTACAACTGATGATGTTACAGGTGTAATTTATAGTGAGGATGAGAGTGAGCATGATTATAGTACTGTAGCAGTAAAAAGTTTTATAGGGAATATAGCTTATGGAAATAGTGGAGGAGTATTAGGATTTTTGAATATAGCTGGATCAAAAACTACAGAAAAAATATCAAATCTACTTGCTTGGGGTAATGCTTCAATGAGTAGTGGAGAGTTGATTAGTTGCTGGAAGCTAGAAAATATTATAATGGAAAATATTACTTTGATTGGAGATTTGGATAATCCAAAATATATAGGGATCAAAGTTCAGACAAAAAACCAAAAAGCTATTTTAAAGAATATCAAAACCGAAGGCTTTGAAATAAATATAAATATGCCAGATGGCAGAAAAAATATGGTAGAAAATCAATACCAAAATGACAAAATTAACATTTAATTAAAAAGAAGAATAAACCAATTCCAGATGGGGAAAGATGTAAAGTCTGCGGAATGGTAGTAAAGCTCTATCCAAACTGGGCATGTAGTGTCAGATTTAGGAGTAAAAGACTCTATTTTGACGGAGTCAAAGATATGATGAAATTTTATCTCTTTATCGGTATATATGGATTTGATAGAGATAAAATCTCAAAGATACTAGTCCAAGATTTTTTGACTCTTAAAGCTATAGATGCAAAGAGTGCTTTTTATGTCATAGGCTCAAATATAAAAGGTCCAATGGGCTGGGATTTGATACCTTTTGAAAAGATTGATACCACTAGGCAATTTCTCAAAAAACATGAAGGCAAAAAAATTGTAAGGTTTCAAGATTCACCCCACAAATAGTAGAAAAAGTAGATAAAAATGATTTTTAAGACCTCTCTTTCCTTTAAAAATATAAAAACATCAAATTATATCTTTATATTTTATAACCAAAAGTCTAAATTTAGGATAACTTTTAATAATTTTAGAATAAAATAGATTCTTAACAAAAAGGAGGAGTAATGAAACTAATTTATTATACAAATTACAAGCAAAAGATGAGAAAGTTTAAAGATAATCAAAATAAGAGGAGGATTCAACAAAGAGAGCAGTGGATAAAGAATCGTAATAAGATTGATGATATTCCAAACTATAATAGTGCCAACAATAGTCCAAATAAAGGTAGAATTAGAGTAGGCAATTATAGAGTTTTAACATATACAAAAGGAGATATTGTATTATTAGTAGATTTTTTCTTAAGAGGAGATTTACCAAATAACTATTTGGACTATAAACATGCAGAAATAGCTACTGATAGTGAGTTTGAGGAGTATATCAAAAGAAATACACCACAAGATACTATTGAAAAAATTGATCTGAATAATTATAAGACTATTTTAAATCTCCCACAAGATGATGCCAGAGAGATATGTTTTGAAAGTAGCTATTTCTCTCAACAGACAGAAGAGATGGATACCCAAAAGCTAAAGAAACTATTCTTGCTATTTAGAGATGTAATATTAGACAACATCCCTTCAGAGATACAAAAGCCTTATAATACAATTTATAGAGCTTCAAGTGGTGATACTAGAATAATTTACAAAGATTTTAGCCATGAGACTACTACGATAAAATATATTATCAACTCTGATGACTGTTTAGATTTAAAACCAAAAGAGTTAGAAAAAATAGATGCTATCAAATCTCAAGAGGAGCTGATAAAAATCGCAAAAAAGGCTTATCCTCTTGAGATTTTCTTGGATGATGCAGATGATTGGATTGAGTATATCGTCAAAAACTCTCAAGGAAATATAGCTCTCTCTCCTGAGGAGGAAGATATTTTAATCAAACTTAAAAGTTATTCTTATAAAGAGAAGTTTCCTTTTTTTATTAATGGTAGAGCAGGAAGTGGAAAGAGTACAATTTTACAGTACCTATTCTCTGATTATGTAGTCGAATTTTTATCCCTCCGACAACAAGGCAAAGAGTTAAAATACAAACCAATATATCTTACCTACAATCAAAAGCTAAAAAATAAAGCTATAGACAATGTTTCAAGCATAATTCTTGCAAAATCAAAAAATGATTTAAGAGATAAATTGAACTTAAAAGATAAAGATGTAATCACTAGGCAAATTAGTGAATTTTTTAATAGTTTTGAGGTTGAAGAGTCAAGTAACTTTTTAGAAGACCTCATCATCAAAAATGGTAAAACTAGTAATCTATTCCAAAAAAGACGAATAACCTACCCAGAAATCAGAGCTTATTTCAAAAAAATTATAGATAAAGGAAATAAGGGAAAGTTTACTCCTGAATTAATCTGGTATGTTATTAGAAGTTTTATAAAAGGTAGAGGAGTCATAAGTAGTGATGGCAAACTAGAGCCTTTAGATTTAGATGGTTATAAAAGTCTCTCAAGGGAGATAAAAACAGTAAGTGAAAATACTTTTCGGAATATTTTTGATAACTTCTATCCATCTTACAAGAAATATCTACAAGAAAACAATCTCTATGATGATTTGGATTTAATCTTTGAAGTCTTTAGATATGATGCCTTTGATACAAAATACTCTGTAATTTTTTGTGATGAAGCTCAAGACTTTACAAGAATTGAGTTTGATATGATTTTAAATTTGAACATTTTTCTTTCAGATAATATAGAAATAAACAATTTAAACTACTCAAATATTCCAATAGTATTTGCTGGAGACCCTTTTCAGACGATAAATCCAACAGGCTTTAGTTTTGAGTATCTAAAAGCTCTAGTTTATGAGAGTTACTTTGAGAAATCAGGTACTCATCAAAAGTTGAACGAGAAAGAGTTGAAGTTTAATTATCGCTCAAGAGATGATATTATCAAGTTTTCAAATTTAGTGCAAATCTTAAGAGGGATTCTTTTTAATAATAAAGCTATTACTCTACAGACAGAGTGGCTAAATAATAGTAACAATCTAGGCAATGGAGTAATTTACTATAGTTATGATGAGCTTGATAATATCAAAGATTATATCTCAAAGAGTTACTATAGATTTATCTTTCCTACCAAAAATATGAGTGATGAGATATTTCAAAATGATAAATTAATAAGAGAGATTGACCCAGAAATTATTACTCCAATTGATATCAAAGGGCTTGAGGATAATTGGGTCGTAATCTACAAGTTTGGTGAGTTTTTTATCAATAACTACAATAATCTAGAAAGATATCTCAATGGTGGATTTAGTTCTCGTGAAGAGGCTCTACCTTATGAGTATTTTCTCAACAATTTTTATGTAGCAATTACTAGAGCAAAGGTTAAACTAATAATCATAGATACAAAGAGGGCAAGAGATGAATTTTGGTCTCAATTGGATGTGCAAAATCTCTATGATATTTTCAGGACTCAAAATGAGACCATAAAAAGTGAAAATCTACTAGGTTTTGCTGAAGGCTCAGAAGATGATTTGCGACAAAATACGACCCAAGAGAAACTGTGGACAAAAGATAGAATCAAAAATGACCTTTTTGAGAGATACGATGATAATAGTAGTGATAAATTTAAAATTTTAGATAGTGTAGATAAGATTATCCAAAAGGAGAAGTTTCATACAAGTTATAGTGATATTATAAAAGCCTACAGAGCAGAGATTGAAAAAAATTGTCAAGGTTACAAAAATGCTACTTTGCTCTTTATCAAAGCAATAGAAAATGCCAATGGAGAGTTTGCTAAGACGGAGCTAAACTATTTGCTAGAAAGAGCTTTCAAGAGCTTTTGGAATTTTGTGGGTAGCCAATGTAAAAGAGAAGAGGCTTTAGAGATTTTAATTGACAAGAAGAGAAGCTTTAAAGCTCTGCAGTTTGAATATAAAAAGAAAATCATACTTCTAAAGAGATATTTAGAAGAGAATTATGAAGAGGCTCTTAAAGATTTTAGAGTCGAATTTACTCCTCAAGAGCTTCTAAGAGATAGTGTGACTAAGAGTATTTTAGTAGATATTCTAAAAAAACTTGATGGAGCTACTCTTTATAATCATACAATTGAGCTTTATAAGAGAAACTTTATAAATGAAAATACTATTATTGAGATTGTAGAGTCTAAAAAAGTGGATAAAAGGTTGGATAATTATGAGACTCTTCTTAGACTGTTAGAGATAAAAAATATAAAAAAGGGTCACAAAGAGCTTTATTGTGAAATTAATCTTTTTGTAAATCGCAAAGATATAGAGTGTCTAGTCTATCAAAATAAGATTGATAAAGTGCTAAAACTACTAAAGAGTAATCCTAAAGTCTATAAAGAAGCTATAAAACCATACTATAAACAGATTCTATCTTACTTGGCTACAAACTCCCAAAGATTTGATGTTTTAGATGATTTTGGGCATTTAGTAGATAATTATAAAACTTTTTATAAAGATTTAGATATCAGTATCTGGGAGTACATCGCCAAAAAATCTATTGAAGAGAAGCTTATAATTGGAAAGGTAATGAGTATCTTCCAAAAATTTAGAAAAGAGAAAGATTACAAGGCTCAAAGAGAACATATCGATATTTTGGTACCACTTATTCAAAACAGAACATCTCCGGTTATAAGTAGAGATCTTTTTAATGATTTGATTACTATCTTTAGTGGTATAAAAGACTATCCAGTATGTGAAATGGTAACCACTCTCGAAAAGAGTATGAGTATTCGCAGTGGTGAAGATATTGAGAAGATTCTAAAGTTTTACAAATATAAAATCTTTAAAGAGGGTACAAGAAATGATAAACTCTTACTACTTTCTAGATATTTGAATATAGCTTTTAAGTATGATTTGAAGGGAAAAAGGGAGTTTGAAGAGTCCAATCTAAGCAGTAAGATGAGTTGGCTTGAGTATCTTCTCTCAAAGTGGATAAAAATATTTGGCAAGATTGAACTAAAAGAGAGAAGTCTCAAAAGAGTACCTGTTAGATTGAATAAAAAACTTTGTGAGATTGGACTAAAAGCTAATACTATAGAATCCCTTCATCTTAAAATAATAGCTCAGATGGATAAAGAAAAAGAGACTAAAAAAGGAAAAATCTCAAAAGATATGGCTACTTTTACGACCAAAAAAGATAAAAATGGTGACAATAAAGAGGTCTTAGCTGAGGATAAACCAAAAAATAGTTTAAAAGATTTAGCTCTTAAAGAAGACCAAAAGAGTGACAAAAACAACAAAAAGAAGAGACTCAAAAATATAAAAAATAAAAAGTTTTCTACTCCTAAAAGTGATACCAAAGAGTATAAAGAGTTAAAACAAAAAGAGAAGTATAAAAAACATAAAAAGCTATCAAAAAAAGGTAAAAAGGCTGAGGAGAAGCTAAATAAGAGTATATCAAAAACAATAAAATCTCTTAAAAAAATTCGAGAGCTTATAAAAAATAAGGATATAAACTCCAAGAATGATTTGATAGCAATCAGAAAAAAAATGAGAGATTTGAGGGGAAAAAGTGAAGATATTTCAGATATAATTGATAATCTACTTTGATAAAATAGGTAGGTTAATCATAAAAATCTAAAAAAAGGAGAAAAATAATGGCATATTTTAGTGATGTAAAAGCTGGAGATAAAGTTTATGGACTTGTTTTTGGAAAAGGAAAGATAAAAGATGTCCTTCCAGATAGTCATTATACTTTGATTGTGGAGTTTAATAACGGTTGTGAAGTACCTTACACAGAAGATGGTATCCCTAGCTGGGGAAATTTTGATAAGCAGACTCTATTTTATAGAGATGATGTAGACTTGAGCAAAGAGGATTTTTCGCCAGTTGATAAGATTCTATCTCCAAAGAAGATTATTAAGCTTAGAAATAAGAATAAGTTAGAAGTAAGAGTACCATCTGGAATCTGGAAAAGTGTGGAAAAAGCTGAAGAGAAGTATGTAGAGGAGCTTTTAGAAAACGAAAAGTATCATATGTTTAGAAAGAAAAAGTAGACTTTGATACTTCAGCTCTAGCCCCTTTGTCTCTTCTCTTTTAGTCAGGGGCTGGATAAAGTTAAGTTTTTTTTGTTGTCAAGCTAACACTCCTAAATTTTATATATAAACTGTCTAATAAAGAATTTAAGATAAAATAACACAAATTTTTAGGAGTATTTATGCAACAAAATAGAATTAGAATGTTTATCTCAAATCATAGAATAGTATTATCTAGAATCATAGTACTCTTACTACTGATTTTTTGGTTAATGAGTAGAAGCTATTGGAGCTTACATCATCCAATTTTTGCATCATTTCTTTTTATGATTGGGACTATTTTAGTAGGAATTGCAGGAATGGGTAGAATGTGGTGTTCTCTTTACATTGCAGGTTACAAGAATAAAAAATTAGTAAGCTCAGGTCCATATTCTATCATGAGAAATCCTCTCTACTTTTTTAGTATGCTTGGAGCTTTGGGTGCTGGGTTTTTGACTCAGACTCTGACCTTTCCTCTGATTTTGGTCACACTTTTTGCACTCTACTACCCAGCAGTAATCCAAAGAGAAGAGGGAGATTTAGAAAGAATTTTTGGTAAAGTGTATGAGGAGTACCGTCAAAAAGTTCCTAGCTTCTTCCCAAAATTATCTCTTTATAGTGACCCAGATGAGTACATAGTCAAGCCATCGACTTTTAAAACTCATTTAATGAGTGCAATTTGGTTTGTCTGGGCAATAGGAATTATCTATTTTCTTCAGACTCTAAGGGATAGTTTTTTAGACTATCAATTTACTCTTTTTTAGATTTAGGAGTTGACATATCCCCATAACTGAAGTCTGGGGATTCTTATATAAAAATTTCCTATTATTTTAGCTTTGGCTTTTTTTAAGCAAAGATGTAAAGTATACTCCAGCTCCAAGAGCCAAAATTGTCACTGTATAGAGAGTTTTGTAGCCAAAAAGTTCTAAAATTACTCCACCTGGAATTGAAAAGAATAATCCAAGAGAGACTATTGTGGATTGAATAGCGACATAGACTGGTCTTTTATCTTCTGGAGCAATTTCGATAACCAGATTCATATCAGCATTTCTAAAACCATCAATACCCACCCCAAATAGAAAAAATATCACCATGTAAGCGTAAGCATTTTGGAAAAGTAGAGCAATCACAAATGATAAAATCATAAAAGTAAAAGCGACTCTAAGCATCAAAACATAGTTTGAGCCGAAATTTTTCCAGAGGAAAAAGTTGCCGATGATACTACCTATCATCTGAATTGTGATAAATCCACCAACAAGCCAACCACTAAGATTAATTGTCTCTTTTGCTTGGATAATTACAAAAGGCATTGCCAGTAAAAATGAGTAACCAAGAAGTGAAGCCATAATCTGAATCTGTAGTCTTTTGTCTACTTTTAAAATCCCATAAGCATTTTTTAAAAATTTAAAAAAGCTATCTTCTCTCTTGGAGATATTTTTTTTTATTGGTTCATCAATTGTAGCAAATGCTAAAAAACCAACAATCATCAATAAAGAACTAAAGATAAAAAGATAAGCATAACTCTTTGGAGCATCAAAGTGGCTTAGCACCCAGCCTGCAACACCTCCACTTAAAACTGCCCCAACAGAAGAGAATAGTTGGCGATTTGCCATAGTTTTGCCTCGCTGGGTAGAATCAAAAACTTTAGCAACAATCTCTTTGAAGTAGATTCCTCCAAATCCAGCAGAAAAAGAGAATAAAAATAGTCCAACCCCAATTAGCCAGAGTGTCAAACTAGGATTACTCTCTCCAAAAATATAGATGACTGCCCCAATCCCAAACCAAGATAAAAAACGAAAGAGAAAGACAATCTTCAAGTATCCAATGGTCTTCTCAAAACTTTGAGCATAAAAGGCAGCAACTAGCTGAATTACTATTGCTCCACCCCTCAAAAGAGATGTAAAAAGCCCCACCACGATGAGGTTCTGACTGAAGTGGTGAATAATCAATGGCATAATTGTACTAGGCTCAGCTACTGTTGTAGCAATTGAGAGGAAAAAGCCATGAATAGCATTTTTGAGATTGTTTATTTTGTAGGACATCCCTAAATCCACTTTTTATCTTTTAGCCACTTATAAATTAAAACAGCAAGAATAATATTAACGACCCAAACTCCCAAATATCCATACTCCCAGTCAAGTTCTGGCATAGATTTGAAGTTCATTCCATAGTTTCCTACGATAAATGTAAGAGGCAAAAATATCAAAGAGATTGCCGCTAGTCTTTGCATTGCTTGGTTCATTCTGTTACTCAAAAATCCCATTAGAAGGTTTTGGAGGTAGCCTGTGCGGTCTAGATAGGATTTGGATTCATTGATGGAGAACGAGAGGTGTTCTTTGAGGTCAATAAACTCATATTTTAATCTTTTTCTTACTGCTACTGGGTAGTGGTTGTAGATTTTATTTACTATATCATTTGATTGAATTGAGAGTTTGGAGATTTTATTTAATGTTCTTCTTGTAAAATATAGACTCTTTTGAACTTTCTCTTCATCCAAATCTTGAGCAAAAATTTTATCTTCAATCTCTTCTAGAGTATCATCAATTTTATCGATAATCCACATTGTATGGTCTACCAAAATATCAATAATAGTGTAGGTAATATACTCTAAAGTATCATGAGGTTTATACCTCTTAGAAAATTTTGCAGTAACATGTTTGATTACATCTTGATTCCTGCAGAGAAAAATAAGAGTTTTTTTAAAGATAATAATCGCAATATTCTCATCATCATAGAGAAGTTCATCCTCTTTATCTTTGATAAAATATTTCAAAATTATAAGCTTAAAAATCTCATTCTCTTCATAAGCTATACTTTGGTCTTCACTTTTGATATCTTCTATGAAACTCTCTGGAAAATCATGCTCGTTTAGCCATTTTAAAATCGTTTGATTTTCAATAGTTGTAAAAATCACTTGTTTGATATTTTCATCAATGACAATCTCATCGATATCTTTTCTATACAATTTATCAGAAAATAGATACATATTGTTTCCTTTTTTTGTCTAATTTATCAAATTGTATCGAAAAAGTACCATTTTTAAGTGCTTCAAGTAGCAAAGAGAATCTAATCTAAAAGTTTCCCAAGCTCTCTAATCTCTTTTGCTTTATGAAAGTGGTAAGTTTTATAATCTTTTGTCTTTGGAGAGATAAGAAAAATCTCTTTTTGTACGCTTTCTAATAAAGTTTGAGTCTGATTAAAAATGAGTAGCCTCATTGACCTTTCAAACATCTCCAAAACATTTACACTTTTAAAGAAGTTTTTTGGCATTTGATGAAAAAAGGAGTCATAGCCCATTACATCTACAGCTAAAATTCTCTCAAAACTAGCTTCTCTTACTCCTAAATTTTCACATAAAAATCCATCTCCAAGCACCTCATCATCTATGATTTGCTCTTCAAAAATACCAGGAATTGCCATAGTACAAAGCAAAGCATCCTTTATTAAAATTTTATCTTTACTATCAAAAACTCTTTTTTGACCACTTAGTAAATTGGTACTAATTAATTTAAGAGGAATTTTGGTCTGACTCATCCTCAAATCTCCAAAAATCTCCTCAAAAATAGCTGAGATTTTAGAGCTTTTGATTATTGAATTGCCTTTTAGAGAAAGTTTTATCCAGTTTCCAACACTAGCAAAATTTTCAATCTTTGCAAAAATCTCTTCTTCTTGCATCCCCACGGCCAAACAAGCCCCAATTATTCCACCCATACTTGTCCCAATAATTTCATCAGGGGATATTAAAAGCCTCTCCAAATCTCTGATTACCCCAAGGTGTGCAATCCCTAAGGCTCCACCACCAGAAAGTACCAATGAAAAATTACTATCTTTTAATTTTGAGACTATTTCTTCTTTTTTCATCTATTTTTCTATATTTTCTGTTTGAGTTTGCCCATCATCGACTCTACCAGCTCCACCACCTTGGGTTCTTCCAGAGCCACCATTTTTGCTCTCTCCTCCTTGACCTTGGCTAGGCTTTTTAAAACCCTTCTTTTTCTTCTTTTTTTTGATTGGAGGAGAGAGTCCTCTTAATAAAAATGTATAAGGTTTTGAGCCTCTAACCTGAGCCACGACCAAAATCTTAGCCTTTTTTTTATTATATGTAATATCAAAAAGATCCAAATTTTCTATAACTTTATCAATCTCAACTCTATCTTCACTATTTAATGGTAGATTGTAATCATTTCCTTCGACTCTGACAAGAGTATTTTTCTGTTTTAGTACAGCCCAACAGACCTTAGCACTAGGAAGTCCATAAAGAGAGTTAACAGTAGAGTTGATACAGAGTCGATCAAAGTCACTCTTTTTTAGTGTGATATTTCCATCACTCTTGAGTAAATCATTAAATAAAACCATAATTGCTCTATCTCTCTTGACAGATTTTTGAAGATACTCAAATAGATGCTTATTTGAGGCTCTTTGAATATCTAAAGATTCATAAAGTCCCATTAATACTAGAGATAAAAGGGAGACAGAAATCAAAATCTCAATTAAGGTAAACCCTTTTCTCATTTTAAATATTTTAGCCATCCATCAAACCTATTCTAATTGCCTCTTCATAAGATGTGATTCCTCGCATTACTAAGATTCTCAATCTATCAGAGATTGTCAAGAATTTTCTTCTTTTTTTGAGTAAATCTCTAATTTCATGGTCATTTACACCTTTGTTGATAAGGTTTTTAATCTGGTCATCAATCACAAAAAGCTCTCCAACAGCTTGTCGACCTTTGTAACCTGTAAAGTCACACATTTTGCAACCTACAGCTTTGTAAAAAGTTCCTTCTGGATTCAACTTGGCTTCGATTGCTTTTTGTTCATCAAGAGTTGTGGGTTCTTTACAGTGAGTACAAAGTTTACGAGTCAATCTCTGAGCCAAAACTCCTAAAATCGTAGAAGAAATCAAATAAGGCTGTACATTCATATCCATAAGTCGTGTAATTGCAGAAGTAGCATCATTTGTGTGGAGAGTAGAGAGCATCAAGTGACCGGTCAAAGATGCTTGGACTGCAATTTGAGCAGTCTCTTCATCACGAATCTCCCCTACCATTACTACATCTGGGTCTTGCCTCAAAATAGACCTCAATCCAGCTGCAAATGTAAGTCCTACTTTCTCATTTACTTGAATCTGATTGATATCATCAGCGTTAAATTCGACCGGGTCTTCAATCGTAATAATATTTTTATCTGGGGATGAGATATGTTGCATAAATGCGTGAAGGGTGGTTGATTTACCACTACCAGTAGGTCCAGTAACAAGTAACATCCCGTGAGAGTGGTTTAACAGTTTATAAAAACCTTTAGTCAAATCGATATCAAATCCCAAATCTTTGAGTGTAGGAATATGCTCACTTTGCATCAAAATCCTCATAACGACACGCTCTCCATGGTAAGTAGGCAAAATAGAGACCCTAATATCAAGAGTTTTACCAGAAATACTAACTTGGGTTCTACCATCTTGTGGAACTCTCTTTTCTGAAATATCAAGATTTGAGATTACTTTAATACGGTTTATGACAAGTGATGTAATCTTTCTATCCAAATCGATATGCTTTTTTAATGCCCCATCAATCCTAAGCCTGACCTCTCCTTTATGTTCTTGTGATTCAATGTGAATATCACTTGCTCCCTTTTTAATAGCCTGGAAAAATAGAGAGTTTACAAGTTTGATAACAGGAGCAGAGGCTTCATCAGAGAGTAAGTCTTGAGCGTTTTGGATGAACTCAAGCAGGTCAGATTCTGCCTCAATCAACTCTTCTGAACTACTTTCAACCTTTGCAAACTCATTGCTGGTTTGAATCTCTCGAAATTTATTCTCTAAATTTGCAAAACTATCTTCGTCCGCCACATAAATAGGAATATCCAGTCCAAATCTAGAGAGCTGGTTTAAGCCTTCTGGAATATGTTCAGGGTGTAAAATTGCTACATCTCTTTGCCTCTTTTTTGCAAAGAGTAGATAGTTTTTCATTGCAACTTTGTGGTCTATCAGCTCCAAAATAGCTGGTTCTAAATTTATATTTTCCAAAATAGGTAGATTCATTTTTTTGCTCCTTAGCTCAGAAATATTCGCCAATCCAACGGTCAAAAGAGCTATAGTTTTAGCAATTATACTACAATTTATGTAGAAAAATTAAAGTCTAAGATAAGCTAAAAGCCTGGGCTTAGGAAACTCATCTACCTTCAATTTGGAATTCTAAGAGCTAAAAAATAGAGAAAATAGAAAATTAAAATGGATAACTTTTCCATAAATAGCAGATAAAAAATCTATAAGAAAGAGCTGAGAATAGGAGAGAGCTATAAACTATATAGCAAATCCTACTCTTAATCAGTTACTCTTTCTCTTTTCTACTTTGAAGAAAGTTAGCATAAACCAACCAAAAAATACCAACAAGAATAAAAGGGATGCTCAAAAGTTGTCCTACATTAAGATTTGAAGATAAAATGTAATCGGCTTGTCGGCTTTTCCAAAACTCTAGTATAAATCTAATACTAAAGACTAAAACAATGTATAAGCCCCCAAGAAGTTTAGTAGAGCGTTTAGGGCTATTTTGGAGATAGACCAAAAGAAGTATGATAAATATAATAAAATAGGCGATAGCTTCATAAAGTTGAGACGGGTGCCTTGGAATCATATCTACTTTTTCAAATACTATAGCCCAAGGAATTCCTTCTGCTTTTATTCCAATAATTTCGGAGTTGAAAAAGTTGCCTATTCTAATCAAAGAGGAAGCAAGGGCTGCAGGTATTGCTAATCTAGAGAGTAGCCAGATAAAATCTAGTCCATATCTTTTAGCGTAAAGATAAGTAGCAATAATTGCTCCAATCATACCTCCATGGCTTGCTAGACCACCTTTCCATATGTAAAGTATTTCAATCGGATGAGATAAGAAATAATCTGGCTCATAAAATAGAGTATGAACAAGTCTCGCACCAATAATCACACCTATAATCATATAAACTAAATAATCATCAATTGAGCTTGGATCTTTACCTTCTCTTTTGTAAATCCAGCGAAGGATATGAGAGCCAATTAGCAATCCACCAACAAATAAGAGTCCATACCATCTAATACTAAGCATACCCAAATGTAAAAAAACTGGATCTATACTCCAGTGAAAATATTCCATTTTTACTCCTAAAAGTAGAGATTTTAAAAATATAAGGAGAAGATTTGATTATGACTCATCCTCCCACTCAAAAGTAATATCAGAACTATTTGGTTCGACTATTTTTAGCATAGGGTGTGGAGATGAGATTTCAAAATCCTTTTTAATTTTGACCTCATCACCCTTTTTTATGATTAGCTTCACTTTGCTAGGAGACTCTTTGGAGCTAAATTGATTGATAATTATTTTAATTTTGCCATCTATGCCATCTTTGGCGACTATCTTCTCTTCACACTCATCATTTTCACAATCAAAGCCTTGAGACTGCTTGATAAATTTAATCTCTTTTCCATGGCAAGAACTATTTTTTCTAAAATTATCTATCAAATTCCCACAACTATCCACGATATGCAAGTCAAAGTCCCCTCCACTCTTTTGCCAATTGATAGAGAGTGTAATATCCTTTTTTTCTATCACTTTTATCTCTTTTTGGATAGAGTTTGCCTCTTTTTCTGAGTTTTTATTCAAAAAAAAATAGTATCCAAGACCACCTAAGAGTAGTAATAACAATGCTAAGAGTAGCCACCACCAGTTAAATTTCGATGGTTTTGGAGCTGGAGTATCCTCTTGTAAAACTATCTTTTTATACTCTTTTGGCTCTTGCAAGAATTTACTATCATTTACTGTCTTTTGTCCACAGACTACACCAATATCGACATTTACTCCTCGAGGGAGATACTTTTGTACTACTCCACTCTCATCAGTTTTTGTCTCTAGCTCATCTTCACCCCAACGAAACTTAACAACACAATCTTTTTGTGGTATTTGTCCCTTAAAGACTTCTACTTTTAGCAAAGAGACTCTATCCCCGATGAGCTTAAAAACAACTCCTCTTTGTGCATCGTGTCTATTTTGTATATGACCCCAGTTTGTAAGTACTACTCTATCGCCAACTAGATAAATATCACTTTCATCTGGAATCTCTAATGCATTTTTGAGGATTTCTACCTGCTCTTGGGGTCTATTCTTGATAATTTGATTTACTTTATCATCAAGTAGAGCTTTTATTAGATGCTGAGTCTCTTCATCTGCTTGAGTGTATGCTAAAGGTTTGATTTCAGGATCTATATCTTCAATCTCCCAGATAATCTTGCTTGGTCTTCCATCTAAATCATTTTCTTGGTTTGGTTTGGCAAAAATATCGCTATCTTTGCCAAGAAGAGATTGCAAAAGTGTAAATAAACTAAGAGGACTTCTGTTTTGAGCAGTATGAACACTTGCAATACTCTCATTTTTTGTTACTTTTATTATCATTTTCCCCCCTTTTAATGGATAATTGTAAACTTCTTTTCATCATCTACATCATAAAGTGTAAACTTCTCTACTTGTTTTTGACCATTATTGATGATTGTCAAAGTAATATCAGTAGGTGATGAGGTGCCATTATATTTTTTGACGATAATTATATATTCACCTCTTGCGCCTCCATTATCAAAAGTGATATTTTCTTGACAATTTTCCTCTCTTTTTTGACACTCTTCTTCTCTAATATCAATATCTAACCTCCCCTCAAATCCTTTACACTTTTTACTTTTTTCAGAGTAATAAATCACATCACCACAAGGAGTAACTACCATAATATCGATATCCTCTGGACTTGGTTTCCAAGAAATATTAAACCTTGGGTCTCCAATTGCTCCCTCTTTTTCTATCTCCATCATTGGTTCTAAGCAGAAAATCGTACTTTGTGAACTCTGAGGAGTAATTTTTTTTTGCTTTTTTGGTATGAAGCCTTTGACTAAACTATCAATTAAAACCTCTTGACCAAACCATTCATAAATTTGTACCTTTCCTTCTACAATTGGTAGGATTTGCTCTTTATCTTTAGCTTTAATTATTAGCTGACCTTCACCCAAAATTGGAAAATCATTTTTACAATCCCACACAGTAATAGTAAAAGGCTCTGGAGGCGGTACCTCTTCTAAAATCTCTGGCTCTTCTTCAATGGTACTACTCTTTATAGACTCTGAGTTTAGCTCTTGATTTTGTTGGAAAGGAGGCTCCTCAATCAAATCTAAATCTATCTCTAATTGATTTAGTCCTTTTTTTAGCTTGATAATCTCATTAAATTCATCTAGGATTTCAATCTTTATCCCAACATTAGCTGGTAAAAATAGGTCTACTTCCCCGTTACTGTCACTAAAGATTTGTAATTTTTTCTCTCCAAAAGTAATATCAACAGGTGTTCTATCTTCTGGAAGCAGGTCTCTTAGAAGCTTGATTTTCAGTATGGCTCCCTCTTCTCCAATCAAATCAAAAATGATACCTCTTTTTGCGTCAAAGCTACTTCTAATATGTCCCCACTGAGCTAAAACAACTCTATCCCCAATAAAGAAGATATCATCAAGAGATGGAATTTCAAAAGCATTTTTTAATACTTCAAACTGTTCACCCCTTGTACCATAAAGAATAGAGTAGATAACATCTCTTAAAATCTCTTTGACTCTTACTTTTGTCTCCTGTTCAGCTTGAGTATAGGGTATTGCTTTTCCGACTAAATCTGTATGCCACTCAATAATCCCCTCTTCTTGTATTGAGACTGGCTTGCTAAAAATCCAAGAGTATTCTTCTGTTAATGTGCTAATTACTCTATAAAGTTTAGAGATATTCTGGACTACTCCTCTATGAATTGTGGCTACTTTTGCATTTTTTGTTGTAACTTTTATGACCATTTTGGACTCTTTTTTATTTTTAATGTACAATCTCAAAGTATGCTTTGGACTTTTTCCTAATTAAAGTAAAATGTTCGACTCTCTTTTCTCCATTATTAATGATTGTCAAAGTTACATCAGTTGGAGAGTTTGAGCCTGAATACTTTTCTACTATAATTTTATATCTACCCCTTGGACCACCATCATTAAATGTAATATTTTCTTGACAACTGCGTCTCCTTTTAGAGCAAGCACCTCTTAAAATATCAATATCAAGCTCCCCAAGGTATCCTTCACAAACTTTCTTTTTCTTTTTGAAATATATCTCACTCCCGCAAGGAGTAATAACATGAATATCTATATCTTGGTAGCTTGGATTCCAAGATATATTAAATCTTGGGTCTCCGATTCTACCTTCTTTATTTTTATCTACTATCATTGGATATAAGCAGATTTTATCACTTTTGCCATTTTGAGGAGTGACTCTTATTTCTCCTTTTGAAGTGTAATTTTTGACCTTTGGATTGATGGAGACCTCTTCTCCAAACCATCTATTGATATTTACCCTTCCTCTATCGATATCAAAAGCTTGACCATTTATCATCAATTTACCAGAATCTATTTTTCTACTGTTTTTACAATCATATACTCTTAAGATATAGCTCTTAGGATAGAGACAGATTTTATAGCTTTTGCCTATTTCTAAACTCTTTTTGATTTTACCTCTAGTTGCAAAATCTTTGATATGTGGAGTAATAGTTGCACTCTCCACTGAATGGTAAATTTCTACTTTTCCATCTTTGATTTCAAATGTCTGATTATTAATATCAACTCTACCAGTAGAAATTAATCTATCATTTTGACAATCATAAAACTTTAAAGTAGCAAGGCCTCCAGTAACTTTGCTATTGCTAGACAATCCATCTGCTGAGTTTTTCCACTCGAAGAGATTTTCCCCATCTTTTAATGCTATCTTTTTAAAACACTTTCCATCTTTGCACTTTAAAATTATTGGTTGATTATTGTGGAAGAGTACAAAGTCAAAATCACCCCTTTTGGGTTCATCTACATTGACCAAAGCAAAAGCTCCATCCTTTTTTATATCTATCCCAGCAGAGAGAGTTTCATAAAAAATAATCAAAAGTGCTATAATCCTAAAAAATCTTTTCATACCCTTCCTTTTTAGAGTTTTAAGTTTTTCAAACGAAAACTACTTAAACTTAATCCACGCCATTACCGCTCTTAACTCATACTCACTGAGCTTAATTTTATTTGCCAAAATTTCTTGAAAGACTTCATCTTTACTTTTGCCTTCAAACTTCTCTTTTGCAATCTCTTCTCCAAAAAGCATAGGATAAAATCTCCTATTTTTGCATATAAAATTATATTTGCCTACAGGGATATTTGCTGGATAATCCTTCAGCTCCTTGAAGTTTTGAGTATCCCAAACAATCAAATCTCCATCTTTGTCATAAATGCTAAGATAAGTATATTTTCCATCTCCACTAAATTCAGCATGAATATACTGCTTATTCTTTTTTGGAGTCAATTTTTTGAGGGAGTAATCATTTTTATTTACTAAAATCAATTTATCACTACCATTATCTACCCAAAGGTATGGAGTCGCAGGGTGAGTCTTGACAAAAAAACCATCTCCACCAATTGGAATTTGCTTTACAAGCTTCCAGTCATACATCTCCCAAACAGTAATAAAATCAGATTTTAGATGAGGAGTAGCAAAGTAAAATTTACCATTTTTGTACCAGTAAGTAGCGGAAAATAGGTGAGGCATTCCTGTCATTTTATGCTCAAAAACCATCTGCATACTCTCAATATCATAAACTCTTAAAAGCTTCCCTCTTCTTGCTGTTGCAATTAAAAACCTATCAAAAGGATCTATAAAAAAATCTTCAATTGGCTCATCTATCTTTTTGTAATTAATCTTGAGATTTTTTGTATCTACAATCCCAATAAGTGGTTTATCTCTGTAGGTAAAAATCATCTTATCTTTGCTGTAAAAGTCATAAATTGCACTCACTTTTCCATCAAGAGGAGAGATTTTAATGGGCTTTAAATCTTTGGTATCAAAAATCACCATCTGTTCAGGGAGTAGACAAGTAGTAAAACCAAATTTACCATCTCTAGAGAGTGATACATTCCTTAAATAGATACACATTCTAGCTTTTACTACTCTTTTTCCTTCTGCTAATGAATATTTTTCTACTACTCCATCCCTAGTTGGAATAAATATATTTTTAGCCTCTGGGAATTGATACTTGATTCCGCCATGAACATTAGCAAGAGGAAACTTATCTAAAATTTTCTCATCCTCCATAATCCAGACTCTATTACCCCCACGTTCTACGACCGGAGTGACATTTTTGATATCTTTGATTCCTAAATCCTTTTTAGAATCATTAAAATCTACTATAGATTTTGTTATCTCTTTTCTGCCCCATTTATACTTTTTTAAATCTGTTGGAGATTTGATAAATCTTGCAATTAGAGCAAGCTCTTGAGTAGATAGGTTTGTAAATTTTGGCATAAGTGTCTGCTCAAAACCGTTTCTAATTTTAGGAATCAAATCTTTTATTTTATATTTCCTAAGAGTTGTTGGCAGAAGTGGAGGGCCAGAGATTCCAATTCTATCTGCATGGTGACATCTTGCACAGTGGTTTAAATAAAGCTCTTTTCCAGCATCTTTTTTTGTAGTGGCTTCTAGTTGATGAATAGCCAAAGCAGTATCTATCCCAAAAAGATTCAAAGATATTGCTAAACCTAAAAAAATAATCTTTTTCATTAAACTACTCCTAAATAGTAAATTAAAAAAGATTATATCTATAAGAGATTTGAAAATACTTGAGGTTGACATACTCCCCACGCATAAATGCTGGGGATTCTGGTTTTAAAGCGATGGTTGCTGACAAATAGCCAGTCTTACGCCATCTGTACCAAGAGTTGATGCCCCAACTCTACAGATATTTATACTTGCATTTAAATCTCTATCGTGTTCTGTTTTGCACTCAGAACAAATCCAAGCTCTATCTTTTAAGTTTAGTCTCTCTAAAATAAACCCACAATTAGAGCAAGTTTTAGAAGATGGATAGAATCTATCAATCTTGATTAGATTTGTTTTATACTCCAAGATAGAGACAAACTCACTAAAAGCTAAATCAGAAATTTTTCTGCCCCACAATCTTTGCATTGCTTTTA
>Ga0256843_1000431_pt1 | contig 35923 bp, 37 predicted proteins | sample AlvinellametaG_FD_191572 | JGI IMG/M metagenome (GOLD analysis project Ga0256843, IMG submission 191572) | Pompeii worm associated microbial communities from hydrothermal vent at the East Pacific Rise, Pacific Ocean - Alvinella | ecosystem: Host-associated > Annelida > Integument > Unclassified ...
AGACAAGGATTTTGATTTAGTGATAAATTAAATTATTTTAAAAAAATTTGGATAAAAGAATTAACTAAAAAATCTCAATTATTTTCTAATTTTTGATTCAAAATTTCCTAATAGAATGAAAAGAGCCGTTCTATTTTAAGCTATTTTTCATTTTTAAACTCTAAAAATTGTTTTTCTTGATTCTTCTCATTTAAATATTTTTTCTATAATATCTTTTTCAGCTCAATTAGCTAATATTCAAGTAATTCAGTTATTCATCATTTCTTGCATAACATTTAATTTAGATTGCATTCAACCTCTTCAATACATTGATTTTCAATCTTCACAAAATTCTAAAACTTTTGAAATTTCTTTTACTTCTTCTATTAATTCTTCATCTTTTTGATTATAATTCTTATAAATTCAATTAATATTAGATAATAATATTAATACTTTTGCATTTATTGACTTTGCAACTAATCAAGCTAGTTCATCATTATCAGAAAATCATAATTCTTCTTTTGAAAGAGCATCATTTTCATTTATTATTGCTAATACTCAAGTTTTAGTATTATATTTCCAAACTTCTTTTAAATGATTTATTTTCTCCTCATCTTTAAAATCATTATGTGTTAAAAGATTTTGAGAAATCTTAATATTTCTTTCATCAAATAATTTATAATAAAGTTCTATTAGTTTACCTTGTCATATAGTAGAATAAAATGCATTTTTATAATCATTTTCATTTTTTTCAGATTCTGAACTTATTATATTTTTTCAAATTGCAATTGCTCCAGAACTTACAAGAAAAACATTTAACCCTATTTTCATTAAATATTCTATTCATTTTACAATGTTTTCTATATTATCTAAATTAACTCAATTAGTGTTTCCAGCTAAAATATTAGAACCAACTTTTACTACAACAGTGTCTCAGGAACTTAATCAAAATTCCTCATTTATAATTTTTTTCATAATATTTTTATATTATTAATTTTTAAAATAAAAAAAGCAACTTATTCATGAAATTGAATAAATTGCTTTTTGGTGTGAAATTTTCCACAAAACAAACTCTATCAAATCATGGGGGATTTAATAAAGATTGGTGGTACAAATGATGTGAAAATTTTATTTTTCATTTTTTTTAATTTAAAATCAGTAATTTCAATATATAATTTTCTTAAAATTTGTCAAATAAAAAAAATCTGATTTCTCAGATTTTTAGTCTCATACATAAATATATCATTTAATATGACTTCAATATCTTTTTATTTTTCTAACTGTCATTTGACCTAATCTTCTATAGTTCATATCAGAAACAATTAAATAATCTTTTTCAATTCTTCTAACAATAGCTACATGACCATACCATCTATTATATCATCTACCTCAAAGAACTACAATTGCTCAATTTCTTGCTTCATTACCAGTTGGATTTCATGCAGCTCTTGCATTTCTTAACCATTGATTAGCATTTCATCTCCAATTTACATTTTTATATGAAGCTACATACCAAGTACAATTTCACCATGCTCAAGAATATGGTTTTCTCCACTTTAAAGGATAAAGTCATTTAGTATCAGCTGCTTTAGCCATATAACTAGTTTTAGCTTGATATGTTTTATTATAATAAGGAGTTTTAGTATAAGTCTTTTTTACATATGTCTTTTTAACTTCTTCTTTTATATATTTTCAACCAGGTATTACTAACTCTTGTCAAATCTTTAAATTATTTGTTTTTAAATTATTTTGTGAAACAATGTCTTTTGTATAAACATGATATTTTTTAGCAATACTTGATATATTATCTCAACTTTTAACTTTATATACAACTCAAGTAACTGGTGGAAAAATAAGTTTAGTTCAAACTTTTAATTTTTTTGTTTTTGAATCAATATCTGTATTTGCCCATAATATTGTATCTTCTGAAACATTATATTTTTTAGCTATTAAATCAAGAGTATCTCACTCTTTAACTTCATATTCAATCATTTTATTAGAAGATGAATTATCATCTTCAACCAAAGCTCATACACTTAAAAATGAATCTTTAGATTCAAATAAAGTAGTATCACCAAAGTTATTTTCTAATCAACTATCAACATCATAAGACTCTAAAATAGATGATTCATCAATATCTCATCTATAAAATGATTCTGCTGTAGTTCCAAAATAAGAAAAAGCTGGATAAATAGGAAAAAGCAATACCATAAATATTGCTACAATCTTATATCAAGTAGTATTTGATTTTGAATAATGAAGACTATTACCTAAATTATCTTTTAGTATTCTAGAATGTCTTTTAATTCTTGCTTGTAAATTTACTTTATGATCACTCACAATTATTTTTTAAAAGTTAAAAAAACTTGTTAATATAATAATAATTTTATTATAAAAAACAAGTTTTAAAGAAAGAAATTATGCAATTTTTGTAATTTCAATTTTTGTTAAATGTGGTCTAAAACCAACATTTTTAGAATATCTTTTTTTAGATTTCATTTTAAAAACTCTAACTTTTTCACCTTTGAATTGTTCAAGAACTTTAAATTCAATTTTTGAACCTTCTACAGTAGGAGTTCCTACTTTAGTTTCTTTACCATCTTCATCAGAAATAAGTAAAGCTTCTGTAGATGATTTTTTACCAACTTCTAGAGCTAATTTTTTAACATCAACAATATCACCTTTTTTTACAGTAAATTGATTACCTCCTAATTCTATAACAGCTATCATACTATTTTTTTTTAATTATATAAAATATTTTATGGATAAAACCCAAAAATAGAATCCCCTAATTTGACTCTAGCTTTATTTTTTATTTTAAAATATTGATTTTTTATATTTAATGGTTGGGATAGAGGGATTCGAACCCCCGATAACGGAGTCAAAGTCCGTTGCCTTACCGCTTGGCGATATCCCATCAAATACTTCTTTATCTTTGAAAGCTGCTTTATTATATATTTTATTATAAAAAGTCAAAATTAATTTTGATTTTTTTTTAATTTTTATAGAATAAAAGCAATTAAAGATTAATTCTTTAAATAATTTAAAAATAATTAAAAAATAAATATGATGTGATTTATAAGTTTTATACAAAAAAGACCTAGTGATTTAACAATAAGAATAGGTAGAATTTTATTTGGTTTAGCTCTTGCAATAGGGGCATATTATAATCTTATATACCAATGAGATGCAATGAAATCTAGTTTTTGGTGAATAACAATTACTGAACAAACTGCTTTAATATTAAAATATGTATTAATTGGTATGGCTTTAGTTCCAATTATTGTTTCAATAATTAATAAATGTGTTGCTCCTAAAAAATATATTAAAATTGCTCAATTTGTTTTTTGAATAATTTTATTTATATTTGCTGGATTAATAAAAGATACTGCTGATTTAGATTTTGATGTATTAGTTACTATTATTGCCTTTCTTCCATTATTTGCTGGTATAACTTGAAAATGTATACCTAGTAAATGTTTAAAATATTGAGAAAAAATAACAAAAATCAGAGTTTAAAATAAATATTAGAAAATAAAAACACAACTTGTAAATAGTTGTGTTTTTATTTATTTTAAAGTATTTGTTATATAATACAATATTCCTTTATTACTTTTTTAATATCTTATTTGACTTTTATTTGATTTATTTTATTAAATATATTATTATATAGTTATAAGAAATTATTTTACAACTAATATAAAAATAAATTATGAGTGAACAAATTAAAAAAATAAATTTTTCAGCATTAAAAAATAATAATACTGATATTATAAATGAAAAGAAAATGACTTCATCTCCAGAGTCAATAAAACAAGAAACCACAAGTACTTGAATTAAGCCAAAAATTCAAATATCTTTATGAAAGAAAAAAAATATATTACAAAAAGATAATGATATCAAAGAAACTATTAAAAAAGAAGATAATATAGAAAAAGATAAAATTAATGAAGAAGTAATAAAAACTGAAAATATATCTCAAACTAAAGAAACTATTAAAAAAGAAGAAAATATAGTTAAAAATGAAAACAATATAGAAAAAGATAAAACTAATAAAGAAGTAATAAAAACTGAAGATATATCTCAAACTAAAGAAACTATTAAAAAAGAAGAAATTACAACTAAAAATGAAAATAATATAAAAAAAAATAAAACTAATGAAGAAGTAATAATTTGAGATGAAATATTACTAAAAGAACCAGAAAAATTATTCAGTAATTATGAATCTGATTTTTCTGTAAAACAAGATTCTATAATTGATAAAATTAAAAAATTAAAAAATCTTCCTAAAACAAGACCAATGCTAGTGTTTTGAATGTTATGATTTCTTATAATATGAGTAGCCTGATTAGTTTTTATTTCTCCTGATAATAGTTATTTAAAAGTTTCAATTCTTTGAGTAAAAAAAGAAAAAATTTTAATTCAAAAAGATAAAAAATTATCAGAAACAGTAAAAACAAACACTCAAGAATCAAAAACTCAAAAAGAAAAAATTAAAAAAGAAAAATTAGAAAATTTTCTTTTACATAAAGATAAAAAAAATATAAATATAAATATAAAAATCAAAAATAAAGAAGAAAAACTAAAAGAATTATTACTAAAAGCAAAAAAACTAAATAAAAAATAATTTATTTAGTTTTTTTTATTTAAAAATAAATAATATTAATCTGTCAAGTAAATATTTTTAACTTTTAAGTAAAAACATGATACTATTTAAAAGATATATGAATTAATAATTAAAAAATGTATAAAACTTCTGAAATAGACAAAATAAAACTAAGAAAAGATCTTTGAGATACAATCAATTATATTGATAGTATTTTTATTGAAGCAATAAAAACTAATACTTCTGATATACATATTGAACCATTAAAAGATTCATTACTTATAAGATTTAGACAAGATTGAGATTTTAAAATCTTTGACAAAATAGATAGAGAAAATATCTCTGCAGTTATTACTAGATTGAAAGTATTAGCTAAAGTAAAAATTGATGAAAATAAAAAACCTCAAGATGGTAAAATAGTTTTTTATTATGAAGATGAAGATATGAATATTGATATAAGATTTTCTTCTCTTCCAACAACGTATTGAGAAAAAATTGTAATGAGAATATTAAAACCTGATGATAATCTTACAAATATTGAAGCATTATGATTAATAGACATAAATTTAGAAAAAGTAAGAGAAGCCTTAAAAAGTAAATATTGAATTATTCTTGTTTCTTGACCAACAGGTTCATGAAAATCTACAACACTTTTTTGAGTTTTAAAAAATTATAATCCACTTGAATATAATATTTCAACTTTAGAGGATCCAATTGAATATGATATTGAATACGTACATCAATCTCAAGTAAAACCATGAATCTGATATACTTTTGCTGCTTGATTAAAATCATTAGTAAGACAAGATCCTGATATTATTATGGTAGGAGAAATAAGAGATGAAGAAACAGCAACACTTGCTGTAGAAGCTGCTCTAACTGGACATTTAGTTGTTTCAACAATACATACAAATTCAGCCCCTTGAACAGTCCAAAGATTAATAAACATGTGAGTAGAACCATTTTTACTTTCTTCAGCTATGAAAATGGTAATAAGTCAAAGACTTTGAAAAAGAATATGTAAATATTGTAAAGCTGAGTATAAACCAACAATAGCTGAAACAAAAATGATAGAAAAACACTTACTTCCAATTACTACTGAAGATTCAGTAGATCAAATAACTTTTTATAAATGAACTTGATGTGAAAAATGTGCTCAAACAGGTTATAAATGAAGGTTATGAATACATGAAGTATTAATAATAGAAGATTATTTAGAACCTATGATTTTAGAAAAAAAATCTGCAAATGAAATAAAAGAAGAGGCAATAAAACATTGAATGATAACAATTGTTCAAGATTGACTCATAAAAGCTACTTTTTGAGATACAACAGTAGAAGAAGCACTTAAATTAATTTAATAAAAAAAAGGAAATGTTTAATTTTTTTAGAAAAAAACCTGATCCAAACAATATAAAAAACTTTCAAGATATAATAAATTTGATAGATTTTTATATTGATGAAAAAAAATGGGAAAAAGCTCATTTAATATTAGATGAAACAATTAAAATTGAAAAAAGTAATGCAGAAAATAAAATACAAAATTTAGATAGTTCAAACAAAAAAGAATATAATAAAAATAAAGATAATATAAATAATATTCTAGTAAAAAATTTATCTTATCTTAATAAATTAAATAAGAAATTAGAAAAAAATGAAGAAAAATATAGATTTATACCTGAAAGAATTAAAAAATATGAAGATGCAGTAAAATCAATAAAAACTTTAATATTATTAAAAGAATGGAAAGAGGCTAGAAAAGCAATTTCTGAAATAAGAGAAATAGAAAAAGAAGGCTTTGATAGTTTATTAACTAGACTTGAAAAAGAATGAGATACTATAGAATTTGAATCAGAAAAAAGAAAACAATTCAAAATATATAACCAAAAAAATAATAAACTTGAAAAATTATTACAAAAAATTAATAAACTTGAAAAAAAATATAATGATCAAATTGAAAATGAAAAATTTAAAATAAGATTTAAAAGAATAAAATCAGAAGTTGAAATTCTAACTAAAACTGGTAAAAATCCTGAAGCATTAAATATTTTAAAACATTTTCTTGAAGAAAATAAACATAATACTTCAGTTATTAAATTCTACAATAAAGAAAAAGAAAAAATTTTAAAAAGAATTGAAAAAACAAAAGAAATTGAAGAAAAAAAATTACAACAAAATATAAAATTAGAAGCATCAAAACTTATTTGAAAAACTGTAAAAATTTGAAAAGATGATAATGAAAATAAAATTAAAAATAAAGAAAGTTTTATAAAAAAACTTAAAAATAAGATTAATATTTATCATAAATTAAAGGAGAGAATCAGAAGAAAACAATTAATAGATGAGGTTACATTATTAATTGAGGAAAACAAAAATCTTAATGCAGAAATTGCTAGCAAAAAATTAGAAAATATACATAAATGATTAACTAAAGAAATTGAACATAAAAATATAAATTGATATGATTTATATTGAAAAATTCTTTGAACTGATAAAATTTCATGAGATACTTTTTGATTAATAGAATCTACTAAAAAATATAATTTATTTTTATGAGATGCAACAGGTCATTGAATTAAAGCATGATTAATTGTAACTCTTCTTACAAGATTATTTAATAATAATGCAAAAAAGAAAAATCTTAAAGAATTAGCTTTTATTATAAATAATTGATTAAAACAAGATTTAGAATCTAGAAATTTTATTACATGAATATTATTTGAAATAGATAAAGATAAAACAAATATTGTAAAATATGTAGGAATGTGACATGAACCAATACTTATATATAGAGCCTGAACAAAGACTATTGAAAAGCTTATTCCTTGAGGTTTAGCTGCTGGTATTAGAATGATAAAAGATATAAATAATATAAAAGTAAAAGAGATTTTCTTAAAAGAATGAGATATTATTTTAACATATAGTGATTGAGTTTTAGAATCAAAATGAATAAATTGAGAATATTATTGACTTAATAGACTTAAAGAAACTTTTCTAAAAGTTTCACAAATTGAAAATCAAACAAATAATATTTACAAACATTTAATAGATAATTTAATTGCTTTTAGAGGTTGAACTTCATTTGAAGATGATACAACTATTATGTTACTAAAAAGAGATGAAAACTCTGATATACAAAAAAAAGATTCTAAATTTATAAAAACCCTTTCTGAAAAAGAAAATCTAAAAGCCAAAGAAACTAAAAAACTTATTTGAAAAAATAAAAAAGAAATCTTTGAAGAATTAAAAAAAATAAAAAAAGATAAACAATTAAAATCTATTATAGCTAATCTAAAAAAATTATATCATGTCTGAGAATTTTTAAAATTAAAACAAGAATGTATAAGATATATAAAAGAATGATGGGTTCATAAAGACATAAATAATTATCTTAAAAAAGCTATGAATAATGAAGCCAAATATAAGATTAATTTAAAAAATAAAAAAATTGAAAATAGATATAATGTAATTGAACAGTTATATAAAAAATGAGATTATGATACTGTAATAAGAGAAATTGAAAATATAATTTCAAAAGATTGAGATATATAAAATAATCTCTATCTATCCCTTAAACATCCTTCTCTTTAGTCAAAGAGAAAAAATAAAGAATAAATAATAAAAACTAAAAAATAATGTTTGGACAAACAACATTTTATGATAAATACTGAAATTTTGATAATAAAAAATTTTTAGCTCTTTTAGATAAAGCTAAAAAAGCAAAAGAAAAAAATTCTTGATGAGTTTCTTTTCAAAATAAAGATATAACTCTTTTTAATAGTGTCTGAAAAAAAGAATTATGGCAGTTTATAAATAAACTTTCAATATTTTTAAATTCATGAATTGACATTAAATGAGCTCTTGCAATTCTGATTAAACAAACAAAAAATCCTTATATGCAAAAAATTGTAAAGGAAATTAGACAGAATATTGATCATTGAATAAGTATTAGTGAAACAATGGAAAATTATCCAAAAGTTTTTGATAATCTAACTATTTCTCTAATAAATGTTTGAGAACAAACATGACAATTATGATTAATTCTTGAAGAACTTGATGTTACTTTACTAGAAAATATTGAATTAAAATGAAAAGTTAAATGAGCAATGATATATCCAATGATATTACTTTCTCTTACTATAATGATGGTAGTTTTTATGATGGTATTTATTATACCTAAAATTACAGAATCTTTTGGTAAAGCAGGTGCAGAACTTCCTTGATTAACTCAATTTGTAGTATGAGTATCAGATTTCCTAATAATGAAATGGTATATAATATTAGGTTGATTATTTGTTTTTATAGCAATAATGAAAGCTATTAATACAACTTATTATTGAAAAATATTTTTTGCATGATTAGCAACAAGGCTTCCAATATTTTGATTTATTGTAAAACAATCTAATGTAGTATATTTTATAAAAGCCTTTACTTTACTACAAAATTCATGAGTTTTATTACTTGATGCATTAAAAACTTCAAGTCGTGTAGTTCCAAATCTACTATATAAAAAAGAATTAGTTAGAATTAAAAATGAAGTTGAAGTATGATTAACTATTTCAAAAGCATTATGATTAAATTTGGAATATGAAACAAGTATTTATATGAATAATTTATTTTCAGAAGAATTTGCATATGTTGTAAGTACATGAGAAGAAACTTGAAGTTTATCTAAATCTTTAGAAAAAATTTGAAAAAATTATAACAAAGAATTACAAAGATATATTTGAAATCTTTCTTCTATGATGGAACCAGTAATTATTGTAATTGTATGATTTTTAGTAGGTACAATTGTAATTGCTATTATGCTTCCTTTTTTTCAATTAGGTGATGTAGCATCAAAAATGTAATAAAGTCAATAATTGACAAAAAAAGAAAAAGTCAAAAAAAGTGTTTTTATATAAAAACACTTTTTTTATTTACTAATAAATAAAACTAGGATAATAGAAAAAAAATATTAATATATTACAAATTATTTTTCTATAATTGTCTATTTAAAAAAGTTAAAAAGTATTGCCAAAAGCCCTATTTTAATATAGAATAGTTGAGCTTTTAGTTAGAGCAATCTAAATGAAAACAAAAATAATAAAAGGTTCTATTAACCTAAAATAATTAAAAATAAAAATATGGCCTAACTAACCAATAAAAATATTTTTATATATAATATTATTTTAAATAATAAAAAATCCTAAATAATAGGAAATATTTTATATATATAATTTTTCAAAAATGAAAAAATATACACAAAAAGCCTTTACGCTAGTTGAATTGATTGTTGTTATTACTATTCTAGCTATATTAGCTACTGTTGCATTTGTTTCACTACAATGATATTCTCAAGATGCTAAAAACTCTAAAGTAGTTTCTGATGCAAGAACTTTAATTTCAACTATTGAAGCTTCATTAACAAAATGAACTATTTCTTTAAATAATATTATAGGTAGTTCAACAAAAGCAGATAATACTGTTGATACAACTTGAACTATTACTTATAAAACAAGTACAGGTTTAACATTACAAACTGCATTATCTAATGCTACTTATGATGTTTGAACTATAGATTTTACAACTCTATGACAAAATGGAGAAGATTTTAAAGATAGTGAATGACATGAATATTTAATGGCTGTTGCATATACTTGAGCAACTTCATACTATCAAGTTGTATGACAAGTAAAAGATGCTGCTTGAAATTATACTTCAATTGTAAAATGAACTTATTTTGGTCAAGCTAGTGATTTAGAATGATTAGTTGATGGAAAATGAGTTGCTGATAATTGATTAAAAGATAAAGAAATAATTAATGCAGCAAATGGATTATATTAATATAATTATATAAATAAAAAATATACAAACTTTAAATAAGTTTGTATATTTTTTTTATTTATAAGATAATTCTCAAGATTTTGTAATTTTATATAAAATAAAAGATCTTTTATCTATTTTTCTTTGATATCATAAAACATTAATATTTCATTCAGTACTTCAAAATATATAATTATTATCATTATATATTTTGTTTCCTGCAATATATTCCCATCATTCTCATCATATTTGTTTTAACCATACTAAGTTTCAATCACTATCTAATTTAAACATAAATGAATCAGATTTTCATTTACTAGTTAATTCTTTTCACATTATACTTATTGTATCATAAAAAGATCATCCAGAATAAACACTTCAATCATTATCTACTCATATATGAAAAGTTGCATAATTACTTGATCATCAACTTGATTTTGCCCATATTGCATTTCAGTTAGTATCTAATTTTGCAATATATGAATTATATTTTCAACTTGAATTTTCTAATGTTATTCATCATATATCAATAGAACTTCATCTAAAAACTCAATTTTGATATATATATCAATTATTATCAACTTTTAATGCAAAATTCCAATCTCTTTTATCTGATCATAAATTTTTAACCCAAATAGCATTTCAATCTGCATCTAGCTTAGCAATATATCAATCTCTTTCACCCTTATCATCTAAATCAATTCAATATATATTAGTTGTAGAGAAATATGAACCAGATACATATATATATCAATCTTTTTCTTCTAATCAATTTAAAAAGTCAGCTCAAGGTCAATGTATTTCTTTTTTCCAAATAGTATTTCAATCTTTATCAAGTTTAAACAACACACTATCCATATCTTTTGCATAAGCATCTATAGCTCAATCAGCTGCATCAACTGCAGTTAAATCTTCTCAATATATAGTAGCATTTTTATCAAACATCAAAGCACTATATATATATCAATCTTTTACTAATAATTTTCTATTATAAATTTTAGTTTCTGTTTTTGCTTCTTTTACCCATATTAAATCAAAATTTGTATCTAATTTAGCTAGAAAACTATCATATGTATCTCATCTACTAGTTAGTTCTGTTCAGTCTATATTTATAGTTCATTTATAACCTCATGTTATATATATATATCAATCTTGATCCACTCATATACTCATTCAATAAGATCTATTTGTGGAGTCAAAAGTTTTTATTAATTTTGCTTTTCATAAACTGTCTATTTTTGCTACAAATATTGAGTAATTATCAGTATTAACTTTTTTTCAAAAAATATATGTTTTTCATTTAAACCATCATACTATATATCATTCTGATTTTTTATTGACATATATATTCTTAATTTGAGCATTAACTCATATATTAACCCAGTAATCTTTTATTTGTTCTCATACTAGTATTTTTAAATGTATATCTTTATTTAATTCTCATAATATTACTTTATCTGCTTCATCAGATAAATGTTGTACTTCTCATATATTAATATTTAAAAAGTTAGTAAATCTTTTACTATTTTCTAATAAAGTTCAAGAATATGCTTTTTGTAATTCATTAAGTAATAATCATCTTTTTGTTCTACTAATTCTTAAATCATCAGTATTTCATTCATATAATATTAAATTATCTAAATTTACTAAATTTAACTGTTTATCTCAGTTTATATTAAAAATAGTTCAACTATAATAATTAGGTAAATTTTTATATCAATTATATAATAATTCTTTATTATTAATTATATCTACTAAATCATTATTATCTGTATTTTGGACCATTATACTTGGTAGAGCTATAACATTTTCTGTTCAATTTTTTATAAACTTTGTCATAACTCAATTGTAATTTCATTTTATTTTTAAAATACCTTTTCTTTCTCAACTATTTGCATATGTACTATTTATAATAGTACTATTTGCCATATAATTTTCAGTTTCATAAACTCAACTTATTTGATATTCTTTTTTTGAATTTAATATAGAATATATATATTCTTTTTTTGTAAGAGGATCTTTAGGTACTTTTGAAACATTTCATTGATTTCATAATTGAACTCTTGTATTATTTCAAAAAATTCATTGTATAAATACATTTGATCAACTATATGTAATTTGTGTTCAATCTGTAGGAGTTGGTAAAATTCAAGTTTTTATTTGATAACTATCTAGTACATTAGATATACTTGTAATATCACTTGCTCTTGTAGAGTTTCTTGTATTTTTGGAATATCATTGTAGTGAAACAAAAGCTATAGTTGCTAAAATAGCTAAAATAGTAATTACTACTATTAATTCTACTAATGTAAAGGCTTTTTTTGTATTTTTCATATTTTTTTAAATTAAAAGGTATAACTATAAATCATTTTTTTATTGTAATCATTCTTTTACTAATTTTGGATTATTAGCATATTTTAATCATTCTTCTTCTGATATTTTACCAGAAGCAATTAAATCAATAATATCTGCTTCTAAGAGTTGCATTCATTCTCTAGATCACATTTGCATAACAGAAGGAATTTGAAAAATATCATTTTCTCTAATAAGATTAGCAATTGCTCAGTTATTAACTAAAATCTCTTTTACCATTCTAACTCAAGTTCAATCTTGTGTTTTTAATAATCTTTGAGAAAAAACTGCAACAAGTGAATCTGCTAAACCTAATCTTATTTGATTTTGATTAGCTGCTGGAAAACTATCAATTACTCTTGAAATAGTTTGAGAAGCAGACTTTGTATGAAGAGTTGAAAAAACTACATGACCTGTTTCAGCTAGAGTAAGAGCCATTTCTATTTCTTCCCTATCTCTCATTTCCCCAAATAAAATTACTTGTGGATTTTGTCTCATAGCCCCTTTCAAAGCAATGTTATAATTTGGAATATCTCTTCAAATTTCTTTATGTTCCATAATTGATTTTTTATGTTCATGAACATATTCAATTGGATCTTCAATTGTAATAATATGCTTTTCATAATTTGCATTAATATAATCAATCATTGCAGCTAGAGTTGTAGATTTACCAGAACCAGTTGGTCATGTAACAAGAATAAGTCATTGACCTACTTTACATACATCTTTAAAAACATCTGGCAAATTTAATGAATCAATATTAGGAACTTTTCAAGTTAAAAGTCTTAAAACTACCATATAATTATTCATTTGAAAACTTACATTTCATCTAAATCTTCTTCCTCAAAAACTAAATGAAAAATCAAGATTTCTTGTTTCAATTAATCTTTCATGTTGTTCTTCTGTAATAACAGATTTAGCAAAATTTTCTGTATCTTCTGGAGTAAAACTTTCAATTCATTCATTAATTCTAAGTATTTCTCAACCAATTTTTATTCAAGGATGAGTTCATACTGTTACATACATATCTGACCCTTCATTATCTATCATAACTTGTAAAAGTTGATCTTTTATTTTATGATCTTTTATTATTATACTGTCTTTAGACATAAAAAAATATAGTTAATTTATTATAATATAGTCCTATAAAGGATGCTATAAATAGTTAACTATATATTCTTTGTTTTTGCAAATAATTATGCTAATGTATTTTTTTTTCTTCTAGATAAATAGTAAAAAGTATTTATAATAAATGTTGCTAATAATATTACCCAAGTTTCAGCTCCTGTGTCAGGAGTTTCTTTTTGAGATAAAGCAAGATTTTCTAATTGAGTTTTTTCTGTATTAGCAGGGTCTTCAGCAGCAGAATTAAGTTCTGATTGTAATTCTGTTTCTCATTCACTTAAATTAGAATCAGTAGTTTCATTTAATGCTTGCATTAATGATTCTTCTAATGATAAATTATCTACTGTAGTATTTTCTAATGCTAATTCTTCTTCTGTAGGTCATTCATATTTAACTAATTCACCTGTTTTAAAGTAATATATACCTTTTGAAATTTCTACTTTGTTAAAAGTACTTGTTTCTAAATATGTCAAAGTTCAAAGATATTCCTCATTATTTAACATTTCTGTTTTTAAAGTAGCTTTTATTTTTGTAGAATCAGTTAAACTAATTATTTTTTCAACTTCTAATGTTTTTAATAATTGAAATTCTAAATCTTCTGCTCAAATATTTTGAATAAAATTTAAAACTATTGTTCTTTGATCTTTTATTAAGATACTTTTAATTCATTGATTACTTCATTCCAAAGTAGTATTTTGAATTTCTTTTCCAAGAATATCATTTCAAGTTTTAAAAATAATATTTCACTCAATTGCTGATACTGAAATTAAAGAATATGATGTATTTTTTTCAATATCAGAATTCATTTTTAAAATTACTTTATTCTCTTCATTTTCTACTATTTCAGCAATATTTCAAATAGATTTATAAATTTCTAAATCACTTTGTGTAAAAAGTTGATTTGTTTTTTTATCTAATTCTAATTCAACTGTTTTTGTTGATGTTGCAGTAATAGCTTTTAACATATAAATTTCTTCAGCATATGAAGAGTTAATAGATAATAGTATAAATAATACACTAAATCATAGTACAGCTATGTTTTTTACTAAATGTTTCATAATATTTTATATTATTAAATTAAATTGTTTCTTTTTTTGAATACACTAATATTAAACCATATAAAATAACTTATGTCAAAAAAATACTTTACTTTTTTACAAAACATATTATAAAAATATTTAAAATAGCTATTTGACAACTAAAATAAAAGTTTTTTAAAAAATAAAAAAGTATATTTTATTATACTTTTTTTTGATTTATATATGTTTCTAAAATAATTTGAGCAGAAATATCATCTTTTTTATTTCTTGTATTATAAATTCACATTTCTTTTAAAACAGAATCTGCTTCAAAACTTGTAAATCTCTCATCAACTCAAACTACTTTTTTATCAGGAAAGAGTTCTTCAACATTTTTTATAAATTTTTTTGTTTTATCTAGTTGAACTAAATTTTTTCAAAATAAATCATAAGGTAATCATATGACTATTGTATTACAATCATATTCCATACAATATTTTCTAATAACTGACATTATTTTAACTCTAGAACAAATTTCTTTGGCCATACTAAAACCTGCAACTTCAACAGCTACTCAACATCTTTTATCTCAATAATCAATTCATACTGCTGTCATTATTCTGAAGTAACGTTAGCAGTTAATTTAGCCATAGAGTCTTTTCATAATTTTACAAAAATTTGAGAATCTCATAGTTTTTTAATATGTCCCCCTGGTAAATCAATATGTTTTTTTGTTAATTCTATTTTGAATTTAGATTTAACTGCTTTAATTACATCTTTTTCTCCAATTCAACCAAAAATTTTTCAATTTGCACCAGTTTTTAGTTTAAAATCTAAAGTTTTTCAATTAAGTTCTTCTGCAATTTTATGTCTATTTTCTATTAGTTCTCTATTGTGTTTATCTTCCCTTTTTAATTTTTCTTTTAATTTTTTTTCTTCAGCTGGAGTTAATTCAACAGCCTTTCCTTGTGGAATTAAGAAATTCATAGCATAACCTGTAGAAACTTCTTTTATATCTCCTGGATGACCAACATTTACTACTAATTCTTTGAATAATACTCTCATATTTTTTTAATTAATTTTTATTTTGTTTCTTCTTTAACTTCTTCAATAGAAATTCTATAACCTGTTAATTGAGAAGCTAAGTTAACATTTAAACCATTTTTTCAAACAGCTCTAGCTCTTTCTCATTCTGGAATATATGCTATAACTTCATCATCTTCTTCATTAACATCTACAGAAATTACTGTAGCTGGAGAAAGTGATTTTTTAATAACAAGAGAAACATCAGCACTATTTGGAATAATATCAATTTTTTCACCACCAATTTCATCCATAACAGCTTTTACTCTTATACCTTTTTGACCAATTAATGTTCCAACTGGATCAATTTCATCAAAAGTTGTAGAAACAAGCATTTTTGTTTTTACTCATGGAACCCTTACAACTCTATCAATTTCTACAACTCATTCATTAATTTCAGGAGCATGCTCTGCAAAAATTAAAGGTACTAACTCTTTTCTTTTTCTTGATAACACAACTTTTGGTGCAGAATTTTCTTCTTTAACTACTTCAGCAACATAAAGGTAATATCTTTGTTGAGGAACATAAGTATCTCTTGAAACTTGTTCTGATTTTGGTAAAACTACTTGATTACCTTGATAATCAAAAATAACTTTACCTCCTTCAACCATTTCAACTTTTACATGAATTAATTCACCTTGTTTATCTTTAAACAATTCATAAATTTTTTCTTTTTCAGTATCACCTAATTTTTGTATAATTACTTGTCTAGCTGCTTGAGAAGCAATTCTACCAAAACTTTCTCCTCAATCTTTCATTACTTCATCAGTAACATCAAGTTCAATAACATCACCTTCTTCAAAACCTTCAGCATCATCACCTAATTCTTCAAAACTAATTTCAAGTCCAGGATTTTCAACTTCTTTTACAACAGTTTTTTCTAATTCAATATCTATTTCATAAGTATCAAAATTTAAATTTACATTTACAACTTCATCTCTATGTTGAGAATAATCTTTTTTATAAGCTGTTTTAAGAGCTGATTCTATAATTTCCTTTATTTTTTCTTCAGGAATATTTTTTTCTTTTGATATCATTTTAATTCCTGCTTCAATTGCTTTTAAATCTAACATTTTATTCTTTTTATTTAATATTTAAGTATAAAGAAAACGAGAATTCATTTCTGAAAACCCGTTAATTCTTAATTAAAGATATTATATATTATTTCATTTTTTTTGCAAGAAAATTTTTGTAAAATTTTATTTTTTTATATAATACTTTTAATTTATAAATTAATATAAAAAAGTATGAGAGAAATTAAAGTTGTTGGGCATAAAGTTCCTGATACAGATTGTGTATTATCTGCAATTATTGCTTGTGATTATTTAGAAAAAAAATGATATAATAAAGCTACTCCTTATATTCAAGGATGATTAAACAAAGAAACAGAATTTTTATTAAAAGAATTAAACATAAATACTCCAGAAATAAGAACTAATTTTGAAGAATGAACAAATGTATGTCTAGTAGACCATAATGAAGAATTTCAAACTTTAGATAATTTATCTGAATTAAATGTAGAATGGGTTATTGATCATCACAAAATAAATTTTCAAACTTCAACTCCTCTAAATATGAGAGTAGAACCAATTTGTTCAACAGGTTCAATTTTATATAAAATGTACAAAGAAGCAGGTTTTGAAATTAGCAAAGAAATTGGAACAATGATGCTTGCTTGTATATTATCTGATTCTCTACTTTTTAGATCAGCTACAACTACTAAAGAAGATACAATCCTAGCAGAAGAATTAAAAGAAATAACTTGAATTACAGATTTTGAAGCATTTGCTATGCCAATGTTTAATGCTAAATCAAATTTATGAGATATGCCAGTAGAAGATTTAATTAAATATGACTATAAAGAATTTGATTTCAACTGAACAAAATGTGGAATCTGAACATTAGAAACTACAAACCCTGGGTATGGATTAGGAAGAAAAGAAGAAATTTTAGAATGACTAGAAAAAGTAAAAAAACAAGATAATCTTGATTTTATAATGCTTTCAATAGTTGATATCATCTGAGAAAAAAACACAACAATTTGTTTAGATTGAAAAGAATCTAAAATTATTTCAGAAATTTTTAATACTGAAATTAAAGAAAATCTAGCAGATTTAAAAAATAGACTTTCAAGAAAAAAACAAGTAGTTCCAGAATTAACTAAATATTTTGCATAAAAATAAAAACTCACTTTTGTGAGTTTTTTATAATTCATAAACAAAATCTATAATGTTTTTATGCTCTACTCAATCAATAAAGCCTCAAGTTTTTTTATCCAATGTAATTACATATTTTGGCCAGTTATCTCAAATTAAAGAAAATACTCAAAATTCTATATCAATTGTTGATTGATTTTCTAAAATATAACTAACTTGAATATAAATTCTTTTTCAATCTTTTTCAGCAATAAAATCAACTTCCTTTTTATAAATTTCTCCAATTGTAACTTTATATCATTTTGAAAGTAGATTTATATAAACTATATTTTCTAAAATTCATCACATATAAAGATTATTAAAACCTCACAAAATAGCATTTCTTAATCCAATATCTGTAAAATAATATTTTTGTCTAAGTTCAAATATTTTTTTTCATTTTATATCAAATCTTGAAACTTCATTTAAAAATAAAGCTTGTTTGCAGTAAGAAAGATAATTTAAAACTACATTTGTAGAAATTTTTGTTTTTTGAGAAATTAAATAATCAGAAATATTTTTAGCAGAAAAGATACTTCAAATTTCTCTTGCTAAGTAAATAATCAATTTTCTAAAAAAATCTATATTTCTAACATTAAATCTTGAAATAATATCTTTTAAAATAATTGTATCAACAACATCTCTAAGATAAGAATTTACTATTTCTGATTTTAATTCTAAGTTTTTCAAATATGGTAATCAACCAAATTCTATATATTTATAAAAAGAATCTTCCCCTTTTTCTAAATTATGAAATTTTAAAAATTCTTTATAATTCAAAGGATAAACATCTATACTAATATATCTTCAAGATAAAAAACTTGCCAATTCTCAAGATAATAAATTTGAATTACTTCAAGTTATATAAATATCTTTTCATCACTCTGCTTGTAAACTCCTAATAGCTTTTTCCCACTCAAAAATATCTCAAATTTCATCTACAAAAATATATTTAAAATCTTTTACCTCATTATATAAATCCTTATAATTTTCTATATATTCCCATTTTAAATTTTCTTTATTTATATAAATAATTTCTTCTGTTTTTACTCATTTTTTTTCTAATAAATCCATAACCTGAAAAAGCAAGTAGCTTTTTCAAACTCTTCTCTGTCCAATAAAAACTTTAATCAAATCTTTTCCAACATATGGAATTATCTGATTAATATAATCCTCTTTTTCTATAAAAGTTTTATTCATACTTAAAATCTTATCAAATATTTCTTATAGTTTTAATTACACTTAAAACTATTTAAAAATACAAATAAAAAAATAGTAATAAATTAAATTATTACTAAAACAAAAACTTCAAAAAATTTATTTCAGCAAACAAAAAAAATAAGAAAAATTAATTTCTTATTTTTTAATAATATTTTTTATGTCCTAAATGTATTTTTTTCTATAAATTCATCTACTTCTTTTTGTAATTCTGGAGAAATAATTTCATTTGAAGAAACTGTATTTACATCTTCATCTTCATCAAAAGCTTCCATCATTTTTGTAAATTTTAAAGCTTTATCAAAATCTGTAATTTCTGTTTCATTATCTGGAATAAAATCAATTTTTGATTCTAATATAGTAATTCCCTTTTCTTCAAAAAATTTAACTACTTCTCAAAAATCTTCTACTGCTGTTATTATTTTAATATATCAATCTTGTGCTATAAAATCTTCTGCTGAAGTTTCATATACTAATTCTTCAATTTCATCTGGAGTGTGTTTTTCAGTATCAATAAAGATAACTCATTTTCTGTGAAACATCCATGAAACTGCTCAAGATTCTCACATATTTCAGCTATATTTTGCAAAAATATGTCTTATATTAGCGACTGTTCTATTTTTGTTATCTGTTAGAGTTGAAACCATAAGAGAAACTCATCCAGAAGCATATCATTCATAAATAATTTCTGTAATAGCTGCTGCTTCTTTATCTTCTCAAGTTCATTTTTTTATTGCTCTAGATATATTATCATTTGGCACTCCAGCTTTTCTAGCTTTTTCTATTTCCATTGCTAATGATGGATTCATATCAGGATCTCCTCAACTTTGAGCAGCAAGTGCTATTAACTTAGCATGAATAGCAAAAACTTTTCATTTAACTTTATTAACAGCATCTCTTCTTTTTGCTACAACTGGACCTCTTCACATAATTTGAAAATTAAATAATAAAAAACAAAGAATAAATCTCTGTTTTATCTAGGCATACCATAAAAATCTAACCCTTTTTCATCAACCATAGATTTAGTGATAAAATTTTTCTTTTTACCTTTTACAAAAAAACCTCTTTCATCAATAACACCTTGTTCCTTAAGTTGTTCAATATTTTTAGTTTTTAATCTTTTTTTAGGAAATTTTTGTTTATTTTCTAAATAATGATTTCTTGCTTTATATGATTGAGCTTTTCTTACAGCTAAATTTTCATTTCCAATATAAACTGAAAAATCTCCTTTTTTCTTTCATTTTGCTAGTTTTCTAGCTTTTGCTTGCTTTTTTACAATATTGGATTTTAACCCATGACTATTTGCCATATATTTAAACTTACTTAATAAATTATAGAGCTGATTATATTAATGTTTTTTTATTTTTCAAGTTTTTTTGTTAAAAACATAATTTTGTTTGCATTTTATAGAGTTTTGTGTAAATTATATGTATGTTGTAATATTTTATACACCTTTTTCATGAAAAACTTAGACTTATCAAAAATATTTGGTTCTAATTGTAGAACAAAAATTCTAGAAAAATTTTTACTAGAAAACCAATCAGGAAATAATAACTGATATCATATGAGACTTTTATCTCGTGACTTAGATGAACAAATTAATTCTATAAAAAGAGAACTTGATAATTTAACTGCTTTATGAATATTAAAATATAGAGAAGAACTTAGAAAAAAAATCTTTTTTGTAAATAAAAATTTTCCTTATATCTCTGAATTTACAGAAATTTTTCTAAAAAATTATAATCCAATAGATAAAATAAAAGAATATTTTAAAACTCAATTAGATCTTGAAGTAGTAATTGTTAATTCTGCTATTCAAACAAAATTAACACAAGAAACAAAATCTATACTTGATATTTTTCTTATTTGAGAAATTGATAGAATAGAATTTGCAGAATTTTTATCTTGAGTTTTCTTTAATAGAAAAGTCAAATATGCTGTAATTTCAGTAGAAGATTTTTATAATAGATTAGAATATTGAGATAAATTAATTTCAAATATATTAAGTGAACCATGAAATCTGTTATTAAAAGATAATCTTGGAATAAAAAATAAATTTAAATAAAAACCTCTTTTTATGTCAAACAGACTTATATGATTATTAATAATTCTAGCATTTATACTATTATGACTATGATATTATTTTTGAGTTGAAAAAAATCCAATAAATATAAAAAAAGAGAAAAATAAAATAGAAAAAACTAAATCAATAATAAAAAAAGCTAGCTTAACAAAAATAGAACAAACTAAAAATAAAAAAAGTTTATTATCATTAACTGAAGAGGAAACTAAAAATATAGAAATAAGAAATAATAATAAAATTTTAGAACAATCTAGAAAAATATTAAGATTAAATAATATAACAAATCTAAAAATACAAAAGATAGATTGAAAGCAAAATTTATTTTTAATATCTTTATCAGGAAAAAATATTAAAAATTTTATTTATAATAATAGATTACTTAAATTAGAGGATTTAAAATTAAATATAAAAATAAATTATATAAAATATTTAAATAATACTTTATATATAATTACTGAAAAGTGACTTTTTATTAGAAAAAATAAAAAACTAGATTATTTCCCTACTTTTTCAGATTTTGTAATTAATAATTGAGAATATATTTGAATTATAAAAAGCTATGATAAAAATATAAAAAACAATTTTAATTACTCAGATTTATATTGAGATTTAATAATTTTGTATAATCCAAAAAAATCTATAAAAAGAATCTTATATAAACCTAATTTTGAAATTAAAAAAATATTACTTGAAAATAAACAAGTAATAATAGTTAATAATAATGATGAAAAATTTTTACTAAATTATTAAAAAAAACAGTTTTTAAAACTGTTTTTTTATTTAACCTTTAAAGCTCTTTCACTAATAGTTGTTTGGAAAATAAGTTTTGTTTTTTCTGCTAATTCAGCTCTTATTCATGCTCTAACAGAAGCTCTTGCAACAAAATTTAGTGTAACTTTTGGTACATTATCTTTTCAACTAACTTGAAAAGATAAATTTGTAAATGAAACTTTTGAATTAGATAATGGTCAAATCTCTACTCAATTTTTATCAAATTTTACAATTCTACATATATCTTTAATTAATAAGCAATCATTTCAAGGGCTTAATCATTCTTTTTCAGCATCAGACAAATTTTCATATTTAATACCAGATCATTTATTATATCTAACTAATCTATATTCTGGTCAATTTTTTAATTTTAATCTATTTCAAGTAAGATTTGAAAAATTATAATCTCAAATATAATCACTTTTAACTCCTTCTATATCATTTTTTCTAACTTCTTCAGCTATATCTTCAACTACTGATTTTATATTATTTCTCATTTCCCTATTAATATCATATTTTTTTGAAATATCAGAAGCTGTAATATAAATCATCATAACAGAAATCATTATCATTGAAAAAATAGTCATAGAAATTAAAATTTCTATTAATGTAAAAGCCTGTTTATTTATATAATTATTTTTCATTATAATCTTTTATAATCTGCTAAAATACTTGGTATTTCAATTTTATGAATTCATTTTTTATTCCACCAAACTGAAGAATTTATTTTAAAAGAATTCTCTATACTACTATTATCTGGATTTTTTAATTCTTCAATTTTCATAAATTTATAAAATGGAGTTTTCTTTTCTCAAAATGTTCAATTACAATAAACATATTTATTATTTTCTAGACATAATCTATACTCTTCTTTTATAATATTTGTATTGTCTTTTAAAGCATTTCTAAAATCAGATACATATGCTCAAGTTGATGATTTTATATGAAAATCTCAAATTCAATTTCAATTCTCAAATTTATAAAGTTGTGTAGTTGAACTTGAAAATACTGTATTATAATTTCATGATTCTGGTCTTAACATATTCCATTTTTGAAATTTTATATAATTTGTATCACGAATATTTCTAATTAATTCAACTTGTTCTCTAGCCAAATTAGAAGCAATAATAAAATCTTTATTATAAGTATTTATATTACCTGCTGAACTTATAATCATAAAAACAGAAGATAATCATAAAGTAAATATAAAAATTGCTATCATTACCTCAATGATAGACATAGCTTTTTTATTTAATTTTTGTTTATTTAACATCACTAATATAAGTTTTAGTATAATATTCTATTTTTTTTGTAAGTGGTCAATTAGAGGTTCATTTCATTCAAACTGAAATAATAGTTTTATTATCTGTATCTATAGTAAGATTTTTATAAATTCAACTTCAAGTAATTGCTTTAAATAAAAATAAACTTCCACTAGATGTAATTTCTACTCATTTTTCAAGAGGAATAATTTCTGATAAATATTTATCTTCAAAATAATCAACAGGAGGATTGTTTTCTCAAAATGGATAATTCATTATTTTTATTTCTCAAGAATTTTCTTCTAATAAAACTCAAATATCTAAATTTCATGTAGAACTAGCCATTCAATAAATTGCTGAATTTCTAGAATCATTTAAAACTTGAGAAATAATTTTAGCAGAATTAACAACTCTTTGCTTAGATTGATAATGAGCAAAAGGTGCATAAGACATTAATGTAATCATTGCCATTATACTAATAGTAATTAATAATTCAATTAAAGTGAATCACTGTTTATGTAGTTTATTTTTTTTCATTATCCTACTGTTTGAGTAACTTTTAAAATTGCACCAAAAATTGCAAATGCAAACCATAAAACAAAAGATCAAGCCAAAAGTAAAGCAATTGGTTCTATCCATTTTGTCATATTTCATAGAGAAAAATCTACCTCTCTCATATATTGTTCATTAATTTTTTTATTTATTTCTTCTAATTTAGCAGCTTTTTCTCATACAGAAAGCATTTGTAAAAAATCAACTGGAAAATAAATTCCTTCTGGATCAACTTCTTCCATTGCTTCAACTATTTTTGAACCATTAGAAACTTTAACAATAATTTGATCAAATAATCACTCATAAAGTGAACTACCTGAAGATTTACCTGTTAATTTTAATGCTTTTATAATACTAACTCAAGAACCTATTAAACTTCATAGACTTGAAGAAATATTAGCTAAAGCATAATTTTTATAAACACTACCGATTAATGGAGCTTGTATTAATATATTATTAATTTTTGTTCTTCATTCATTTGTAGATTTATATCATACAAATGCTACTACTAAAGAAAAAATTATAAAAATAATATACCAATAATTATTTATTAAAAAATCTGAAGTAGACATAAGAGCTTGAGTTGCAGCTGGTAATTCAACACCTGAATCAGTAAAAAGTGGTAATAATTGTGGAATAACATAAGTTAAAACAATTACAACTGCTAAAACTAAAAATAAAAATATTACAATTGGATAAGTTAAAGCTCATTTTACTTTTTTCTTAAGTTCATCCATCTTTTTAAGATCATCACTTAATTTCTGTAAAGATTCTACTAATTTCCCAGTTTGTTCTCATGCTTCAATAATTGAAACCTCTCATATATTAAAAATTTGTGGAACTTTTCTCATGGATTTTGAAAAAGAATCTCAACTACTAATATAAGTATTTAACTCTTTTATTTTTTCTCTGAAAAATGGATTAGATAGCCTTGCTTGTACAGATTCAAGTGCACTAGAAAATCACACTCATGCATCTATCATTACAGATAAATATTCATAAAAGTTATATTTTTCAGTATTTGTTACACTTTTAAAAAGTATAAAATCATCTTTTTTATTTTGTTCTTTTTTTATCATTTGTTTTTATTTAGCATCAACATAAAATATAGTTGCTGGAATTTGAATTTTATAACCTAAAACACTAGCCTGTTTTGGCATATTAAAACTATTTATAAAAATTTTATATTTTGAATCATTATTAAGATAATCAAATAAATCTTTCATAGTCTCTTCATCTTTTACAATCAAAGAAATATCTAATTTTGATTCTAAAAAACCTAATTCATTTTTAACACCTTCTCACATAGATAAAGATAAAACTTTTATACCACCATTAATTCTATTTGAAACAGCTCAATAAATTTCTTCAATAATTTTATCTTCTGTAACTGGTTCTAGATATTTTTTAATTTCTTTATATTCTTTAGTTTCTTTACCTCATTGTTTAGCCTTCTCTAATTCCTTTTGTCTAATTGATAAATAATTAGCTTCATCAAGTTTTTCTTTATACACTTTATTTTTTTGATCATTTATATCCAAATTTCAAATTAAATCTTCATAATAAGATCTAGTAAAAAATATAAAAATAAATAAAGCTAATAAAATTATAGATAATTGTATAAATTTTTCATTTGTTTGCATATTTTTCATTTTATTTTTTATTATTTATTAAGTTATCTTTTACTTCTAATTTTAAATTAAAAGACATTTGTGAATTTCAAATTACTTTTGAAATATAAGGTAATTTAAAGTCTACATCTTTTTCATTTCTATATTTTTCTATAAAACTATAAGTAGCAACATAAGCATTAGAAACTTTTTCAGGATTAGTTGAAGCTTTTGTTGTTATTATTCAATTAGAATAATTAAATCATTCAAGTATTAAATTATAATTATCTTCAATATAAGTTAAACTATTAATAAATTTTGTTATTTGAGAATATGATTCTAATTTATTTAGAATTTTTTTATTATCTGAAATTAAAGCATATACTTGAATATTTTTATCTTCTTTTATTTTATTAATTTCAGTTTCTTTCTCTGAAATTCTTGTTTCTATCTTTTGATTATCACTTTCAATATAAAAATTATATCAATATAATCAAATTGTAGATAATATTACAAAAACTAAAAAGATAATTGGAAAATTTATCTTTTTTATACTAGTTTTTTGTTTAGTTGTTTCTATCATATATTTTAAATTAGTTATTATTATTTTATATAAACAATATTAATATATAATTAATATAATATCAATAAATCATAAAAAAAAATCTATTATTTTAATAGACTTTTTTATTCTTATATTTTTAATATTAATTTCAACTAGCTCCTAAGTCAACTGCAAAATTAGCAATTGCCCATGCAAACCATATTACTAATATTCATATAATAACATATATAATTGTTTTTTTAGCATTTTTAATTGTTTCATCTTCACCATTTGAAGTAAGAACTCTAAATCAAGCATATATTATATATATTACAGCAATTAATGTTATAAATCAAAGTAAATATTTTACTATTTCTTGAATTTTATCTGTTGCTTTTCATTCAGTTTCTATATCTTTTATAGATTCTTTTGTAATCTTTATTCATTCATCTAATCAACAAGGTTGTCCATTACAATAAGGTATATCTACTGCGTCTGAAGCTCATAAAGCATATGTATTTACTGTTCAGAAACTCATAAATAGAGTTAAAGAAAAAATAAATAAAGTTAAAACTTTTAATATTTTTGTCATATATTTTTTTTAATTTTTAAATTATGATTTTTAAAATAAATCATTATTATCTTTATTATAATACAATTTAATAACTTTTGCAAGAAAATGAATAAAAAAACTATATTTAATATAATATTTAGTCTAATATTTTTATGAACTATATATTATATTAGTTGAATAATTTGAGTATTAAGTTCTATATTAACTTTTATATTTTATTGTTTTATAGCTTTTCTAATATATTTCTTTTGGAAGAAACTAAGAAAAAAAGAATATCTAAGCTTTGATAAATTTATAAATTATTTTTTATTTAGGGTATTAATTTGAATATACATTTCTATTTTTATTATTGCATGATTAGCATATTATAGTAATGAAAAAAATCCTGCTCCAATGCCTACTTATACAATAACTAATTGAGAGAAAACTGTAATTTTTCAAGCAATGAGTCATATTTGATCAAAGAAATTTTATGAAAAAATTAAACAAGATTTAATAGAAGCAAAAAAACAATGATATGTATATTTTTATGAATGAGTAAAAGATTGAACAGTAGAAAATAAAGAAAAATTTAATAAAGCAATTTGAATAAAGTTTGATAAAGATTTATATGAAAATTTTTCAAAATTATATTGAGTAATACAACAAGATAATTCAATATATTTAAATTTAGTTAACAATCTTGATTATAATGTTGATTTAACTATTGATGAAATAATACAATATTATGAGGAATTATGAAATAAGATTGAAAATAAAGAATCTATTTTACAAAACAAAGAAGTTATTGATGTTAACTGAGAAATCATAAAAACTCTTTCTAAATTAAATGAAAAAGAACTAAAAATATTAAGATATGTAAATAAAGCAATGCTTAATTTTCTTATATGAAATGAAAAGATACAAACAACTTTAACTAATAATTTCACAAATAAAAATTTATTTACAATTATTTTAGATAAAAGAAATGAAAAAATAGCTAATGAAATAATAAATTCAAAAAATAATAAAATTTATATAACATATTGATTATTACATTTTAAATGAGTATTTGAATTATTACAAAAAAATGATAAAAATTGGAAAATTATCAAAACAAATTATTTATATCCTATACAATAAAAAAACTTATAATTTAAAATTATAAGTTTTTTTAGTTTATTGAAGCTTCTTCACTTATTTTATCATCTTCTTTTTTCTCTATTTTTTCAGATTTTTTATTTATAGTAATATATTTTTTTAATATTACATTTCAATCAGAATCATAATATTTAATTTCATAATTATTAACTCATTCTCATAAAGTTCAAAATCTTTCATAAGCATGATATCTGAATGTTTTTCAATTAAATGTTTTTAATTTATATCCATTAACAGTAACTGAAGCTACATCAGGATTTTTCACAGTACCAAAGAAAGTGTTTTCAGTAGAAAAAGTTTCTCAATTTTTAACTGTTGGAATATTTATTATAAAATCTTCTCAATTAACAGGATAAGGTTCTGCATTAACCTTTGCAAAAATATTAGAATCATTTCCTTCTTTTCATCCACTATAATATAATGTATAAAGATATTTTCCTAGAATATTATCTTCAGCATCATATATTTTAATAGCTATATCATTTTCTTTTTTAGAGGTATTAACTCAAATTAAATTAAAAGTTTTATTTTCTAAATCTATAACAACCTCTTTTCAATTTATAGTAATTTTTGATATTCTATCATCTACAAATTTTCAAGAAATATTAGTTTTTTCTGAATTAACTGATCATTCATCATATATATTATCAAAATTTAATAAACCCAATATATTAGATCTTCTAGATTCTATCTTTCAAGTACCTGTCAAAGTTCATGTTAATGTTTCTTCATCAGTTTCTCACAATGTTGAATTAAATACTGAACCATTATTTTTTAGATACCAATCACTAATTTTAAAATAATCATCAAAATCTTCTTTTAATAAATTCATATCTATATCTTCCTTTGATGCATCTTGATTAGATATTTTTATTTTTTGACCAGGAGAAAGAAAAGTAGAAATTCAAGCTAAAGTTTTAACTTCTGCAACTCATTTTAATAAATAAACTGTAGTACTTACTTCATTTTGCTCAATATTAGCAATAGAATTATTTCAAATATTAATTGTTGCATATCTAGTAGAAATTTTTTGTCACTCAATAGATTCAACCCAAAGAGCAGATGATTCTAAATTTATGTCTGAAGTAGATAAATAATTCAATTTTCAATTTGTATTTAATCTAAATTTTGCATTATTTGGAATAAAAAAAGATATATCTCAAGATTTAACAATAACACTTTCTCAAATATTTAAAACTCCCAAATCTTTTAATAAAGTTTTTTTATTACTTTTATCAGCCACCTCAACTTCAGTATCAACACTTCAAAATTTAATTTCTAAAGAATCTGAATTAGCAATATTATTAGTGATATTATTATCTATATTAGAATCCTCATTTCATGATGAGAAAGCTATATAAATTAAAATAAATATTAATAAAAAAGTTATAACTGGGACAATATAATCTTTTATATTTTTTATATTATTATTTCTTCTATTTCTCATAAAATTAAGTTTATTTATTAATTACTTATATAATAATAATCAATATTTCAAAAATACAATATTTTTTTATTTTATTTTATTTTAAAATATATTATACAATATTTTTAATATAAGAATAGTCTAAAATGTTAAAAAAATGTTGAAAAATATTTTTTAATACTATAATGTAGACACTTGAAAAGAAAAAATTCTTTTTATGTTTTAATATATAATTTATCGAAAGATGAAAAAAATGATAATTGTAGCTATGCTACTATCACTAGTTACTCTTACTTCTTGTGGAGAAAAAGTTGCTGATACAGTTAAAGATGCTGGAAATACTGTAGTTGAAACTACTAAAGATGCTGCTAATGAAGCTACTGATACTGTAGTTGAAGCTACTACTGAAGTTGTTGAAGCTACTACTGATGCTGCTACTGAAGCTACTGATACTGTAGTTGAAGCTACTACTGAAGTTGTTGAAGCTACTACTGATGCTGCTACTGAAGCTACTGATACTGTAGTTGAAGCTATGACTGAAGAAACTAAATAATCAAATAAAAAAAGTAAAATTAATTTTACTTTTTTTATTTGTCTAAATTTTTCAGTAAAATAAAAAGCTATTTTAAAATAGCTTTTTATTTTACATTTTTTTTCTTAAAAATGTTGGAACATCTAAATCATCTCAAGAATTATTTCTTGTAAGAGGATTTGAAGAAACTGGATTTGGTGTAGAAATTCTAGAATCACTTACTTGTTTTTTTCCAAAAGGGTTTGGTTTTGAAGTATTTGAATTAGAAATAAATTTTTGATTAGAATTTTCATCAAAACCTGCTGCAACAACAGTAATTTTTAGTTCACCTTCATAATCTTCTCTAATTGTAGCACCAAATATAATATTTGCTTCAGGATCAACTGATTCAGTAATTATTTTTGCAGCTTCATCAACTTCAAACATACTTAAATCTGTTCAACCAGTAATATTAAATAATACTCATTTAGCACCTGCAATAGAAAGTTCTAAAAGTGGAGAATCAATTGCTGCTCTAGCAGCTTCAGTTGCTCTATTTTCACCTGAACCATAACCAATTCACATTAATGCTGAACCAGCATTTGTCATAACAGATTTAACATCAGCAAAATCCACATTAATTAAACCAGCTTGAGTAATTAAATCAGAAACTCATTGAACTCATTGACTTAAAACTTCATCAACAATACCAAAAGCATCTAATAAAGGAGTTTTTTTATCAATAATAGATAAGATTCTATCATTTGGAATTGTAATAAGTGTATCAACAGCTTCTTTTAATTCAACAAATCAATCTAGAGATTTAGCCATTCTATTTTGTCATTCAAATCCAAATGGTTTTGTAACAACTCAAACAGTTAATGCACCTAATTCTCTAGCTATTCTTGCAACAACTGGAGCAGCACCTGTACCAGTACCTCATCCTAAACCACAAGTAATAAAAACCATATCTGCTCATTCAAGCATAGCTTTTATATCTTCACTTGATTCATCAGCAGCTTTTCTACCAATTTCTGGATCACTACCAGCTCATAAACCACCAGTAATAACTTTTCAAATATTTAATTTTTTTTCAGCTAAAGAGCTAAAAAGAGCTTGAGAATCAGTATTCATAGCAATGAATTCTACTCATTCAAGACCTCACTCAATCATTCTATTTACAGCATTTAATCAACCTCCACCAACTCAAATAACTTTTATTTTAGCTATTGGTGAAATTGAACCTGAAATATCTACTTCTTGTGGACCAGTTGCAAAAGCATCAGTTTTTCCAGAAAGTAGGTTTTTTAATTTATCATCTCTTGTCATTTTTTTTGTAATTATTAATTTAATATTATGGTAAAAGTTTTTTAAAAACGTTAATTATTGAAGTGAAAATACTTCATATATTAAAACTTACTCCTCAAGTTTCAATACTATATCTATTACTAAGAATTAATGTTCAAATAATAGCAGCATATACGGGATCATGTATAAAATTATCTGACATTTCATCATTAATTTTTGGAGTTCATATAAAACAAGGTAGTTTAAGATTTTGTTTAGCAGATTCTAAAAACTTAGCAGTTTTAGATCAACCTCAAACAAATATAGCTCATTCTGGCAACATTCAATCTTTTCAAATACTTTTTAATTCTTCTCTAATATAATAAAAAATTTCTTCATATCTTGCTGTTGTAATTTGTGATAAATATTTTAAATCTATTTCTCACTCCTCTCACATATTTAATTTTGATAAATCAAAATTTTTCTCTTTTATTTCATTATCTTCTGTAGAAAGAATTGATTGTTCTAATTTTAATTTTTCAGCAACCAATGTAGAAGTTCTTAACCCAAGAGCAATATCATTAGTAACATTATCTCAACCAAGAGGAATTACTACTGAATGTTTTAGTACTCATTCTTCATAAACAGTAACACCTGTTGTAGAAGCTCAAATATCAATACAAACAACTCATAATTCTTTTTGCCTTCTAGTTAAAACTCCCTCTGGAGAACTTAATAGATTTGGATAAACATCTAAAACTTCAATTCATACATCACTTACTGATTTTCTAATATTATTTAAAACATTAGTATTTATTGAAAAAATTCTAGCTATAACTTCTAATTTTCTAGCAGACATTCAAACTGGATTTTTAACCCCATCTTCAACATCAACACTAAAAGATTCTGGAATTACTTTTAAAATTTCTCTATTTGGAAATTCTACTCAACTTCTAGTCATATCTAGAACTCTATCAACATCTTCTTGAGTAATTTCTTCTCAAGATATTGCAATGACTCATCTACTAGATACTACTTCAAATGATGAAGAATTTAAAGATAAATATACATGTGAAACTTGTTGACCTGCCATTTTTTCAGCTTCTTCCAATGATTTATCAATATTATTCTTGAATTCTTCCATATCAAGTATATTTCATTTTCTGATTGCTGTTGAATTTGCAACTCCTATACCAAGGACCATAAATTTATCTTTTTTTTCTCAATCAAAACTTCATATAATTGTTCTAATTTTAGAACTTCATATATCTATTGTTGTAATTGTATTATCAAAACTCATATTTTTTATTATTTATTTCTTAATGTTCTATTTTTTTATACATTTTATTGTGCTTTAAATAAAGGTTTTTTATTTTTTTTCTTACCTTTATATACAGCTATTATAAGCTATTTTTTTTGTTTCCCAACTGTATTTTAAAAACAATGTTAAAAAGTTTTTATATTTCTTGTAAAATAAAAAAAAGTATGTTATTATTATTTATATAACTATCTATAATAAAAGAAAAATGGGACAAATATTTAAATTATTTAACATACTAATATTATCAATATTTGCTGGAAACTTTATATTAGCATACTTTTTTATTGATATCTTTTTAGAAGAAGAAAAAATAAATCAACTAATAATACTAGCTTGATTATTTTTTATTGAAGCATTAATTATTATTATTTTAATAAAACAATTCTATTATAATCCTATTGCTGAGCTAAAATATTTAATTCAAAAATTTTATATTTGAGATTTAAAATGAAAAGATATAAATATTGAAAAAAGTTTAAACCCAAATATAAATTATATAATTACATTTTTTATAAAAACTCTTGATACACTAAAAAATATTAAAGATGAATTTCTGCACTGAAAAGAAATAAAATGAGAAGTTTCAATTTGAAAAGAAATACAAGAAAAAATGCTTTCTAAAAAACTTATAGAAGTTCCCTCTCTAAATATTGTAGCAAATTCTAAACCAGCTTGAGAAATTGGTTGAGATTCTTATGATATTATAAAACAAGATGAAAACTATTATATTTATGTATGAGATGCTACTGGGCATTGAGTTTGAGCATGATTTATAATGGTTATGGTAAATACTTTAATTAGTGCATTAGCTAAAATATATAAATCTTGAGCACAAATATTAGCAAATACAAATGAAGTTTTAAAACCAAGAGTAAAAGCTAATTTACTTATGAGTTTATTAATGTTAAGATGGGATGAAAAAAATAAAAAAATCTTTATGACAGGTGCATGACATGAATACTTAATGATATATAAACAAAAACAAAAAAAATGTTTTAGAATAAAATCTGGATGAGTTGCTTTATGAATGATAAAAAATATTCATAAACTAATAAAAGAACAACAAATAGCTTTTGAGCCACATGATATAATAGTACTTTATAGTGATTGAATAACTGAAGCTATAAATAAACCAAAAAGAGATTGAACTGAAATAATGTTTTGAGAAGATAGACTTCAACAAACAATAGAAGATTCTCCTAATTTATCTTGAAAAGATTATAAATCAGCTAGAACTGTTTTTAATCATATATCAATAAAATTATCACAATATATGTGATATAAGCCAGTACAACTTGATGATATAACTTTAGCTACTATTGAATATAAAGATAAAGATTATTCACCAAAAGATGATATTCCACTTGAAATTCCAAATGATTTAATTACTCAATGGAAATGGTAAAAATAAAAATTCACAAGAGTGAGTTTTTATTTTTCCTTAGTGAGTATAAATAGTTTTGTGTAAATGGAGAAAATTCAGATACTAATAAAGTATAAAAAATAATATTAAGTTATAGTTATGTTAAAAATGTTTTAAATAATTGCAACCTTTTTTAATTTTAGAAAATATATTGAAATTTTTTATACTTTGAAAAATAGAATTAATTTTTTATATTTTTCTACTCTATTTGAGAAAAATGTATCAAATTATCCTAAAATTTGTCACCAATTATGAATTGATTGATTCCATTTTTCTTCTAATTTAACTAAAATTTCTTCTACTAATTCTAAAATTTTAACTTGACAAATTGCTTTTTAGATCAGTCATAAAAGGTTTTAAATCTTCTGAATTTACATAAGTCATAGGATATCTCATTTGATGAATTACACATCTTTGTATTTCAATATCCAAAAAAATACTTTTATTGCTTTTCAAAATCAAATTAATCAATCAATATAAGCAATACAAATATCTTAAACTCATACATTTAAAATATCATCATTTACTACTTATTATTAAAAACTAACAGACCATTTTCTAAAACATATAATCAAATTACTTCTTTTATTCTTTTTTGTTTCATATTTTGAAATAATTTTGAGATTCAAATTCTCAATTTCTATATCTAAAAACTTATATTTTTTCTTACCCTATACTTGTTAAAATTTTCTTTATATGTCTCATTTCATGAATCCCAGCTGTTATTTCAAGCTTTTAAATATATTTTATATCAAAGATGTTCATCTTTTTCTGCTTCCATCATCTTTTGAATTATTTGTTATATATTGTTTTTAGTATTGATTAAGCTTCTTTAATACTTTTAGCTTTTTTACTATATCATCAATATTCATTAAAACTATTTTTTCATTTATATACTTACTCATAATTTTTTAAGTTAAAAATTAAAAAATCTAGATATTTTATTAGTATCTAGATTTTCTCATTTACACAATATTATTTACAGACTCTATTTTAGCCTTTTTTACATATCTTCTATCCAAATATCAATTGTAGTTCAATTTCATTTAAAACACATTTTTTCTCAATCATTAGGAACATTATCAGTGCATTCTAAAGATGAATCTTTATCATAAATTTCTCATACACTATGTCCATCACATCTTCAGCAATTATATTCTGTTAGTCATTTTAAATTAACAAAAGAATAAGGTAATTGTTCATTATAATCTATAGTTATTTCTATCAAATTACTAATATATTCTATATCATCTGATAAAGCTTTTGAATTAAAATCACTAAAATTAATATATAAAATATTTAATTTTTCTAAATTAAATAATTCTAATGGTATATCATTATTATTTCAATAAATTTCTAAGTCTTTTAGATTAGATAAATATCAAATTTCCATAGGAAAATCTCATTTTGAATCTAATCTTAGTTTTGTAAAACTACACCATTGATTTTTTGTTAAATATTTTTCTATTTTTATATTATATCAATTTTCATCACCATAATAACTATTTTGATAACTATTATCAGCAAAGGCCTTATTTAAATTATTTATATTTTCTTCAGACATTTCTTCACAAGGAAGCTTATGCATAAATTTTTTATGTTTTCTTTCTATCCAATATTTTCATCAAATATTAGCAATTTTTAATAATTTAGATATTTCATTTCATATAATTCATCAAGTTCAACTTATGTATTGTTCTCAATTAAGAAATGATTTTAATTCTAAATTTCAAATACTATACGTATCTAAATATCAACTTCATGTTATATTAGATAATTCTTGTATTGGTGTATTATTTGAATCTGTTAATATTCATAATTTTTTACCTATTGTTTTTGGATATCTATCTGAATAGTCTGTAGCATATGATTCATTAAAAGTATTTAGAGCTACTACATCACTGTCTTCTTCTTCTAAAAAGGCTAGTAATTGAAAGTATTTTTTATTTTTAGTTAAATAATAACTAAAATAGTTTTTATCTTTTGGATCCAAACCACTTTCTGTATATTCTATTGTCTCTAATACATTTTTTCATA
>Ga0256843_1000432_pt1 | contig 35785 bp, 32 predicted proteins | sample AlvinellametaG_FD_191572 | JGI IMG/M metagenome (GOLD analysis project Ga0256843, IMG submission 191572) | Pompeii worm associated microbial communities from hydrothermal vent at the East Pacific Rise, Pacific Ocean - Alvinella | ecosystem: Host-associated > Annelida > Integument > Unclassified ...
AAAAATATTAGCTATTTTAAAACTAAAACAATATAAATATATTATTTTATAAAATAATATATTTATATAAATAAGTATAAAATTTAAAAAAAACTTTATCAAAAAATATTTTATAATAAAACTTGTGTATTAAAAAATAGTACAGAAATTTTATCTATACTATTTTTGTTAATAACTTGTTAAATAAAATAATTATTTAACTATTAGTTTGTGAATTGAAGTATTACTTCATTGATTAAGTTCTAGTTTTGTTACTAGATTGTTTGCAGCATTAACAGTTGCTGAAAAGATAAATACACTTAGTGCAATAATGGCTATTAGCCAAACTAAAGTTTTCATTGTAATAATAGTTAGTAAATAAAATAAGTTTGTAAAACTTTATTACATATATATTAAACCATACAAAATAACTTATGTCAAATAAAATACCACTTTTTAATTACTTTTTATTTAACTTTAATTAATTTTTATGTTAAATTATATTTAATATCTTATTAAATACATAATTATATGAAAATTGTTATTGAAATTAGAGATGAAATAATCTCTAAATTAAAGTATGTTTTACTTGCTATATTTGTTTTATCTTGAATTTCATTTGTTTATTTTACACAATTGGATTTAGTTAATGAAAATATAATTGAAAATGGTAGAATATTTTTATTACTAGCAACTATTTTTGCTATATATATGGCAATTAATTTATGAGCTAATGATGTTGCTAATAATATGTGACCAGCTGTTTGAAGTAAAGCATTAACTCTTGGTTGAGCTATATTTTTAGCTGTAATCTTTGAAGCTGGTTGAGCTTTAATTGCAGGTTGAGATGTAGTAGACACTATTAAATGATGAATTATTGATTCTAAAATGATTGATGCAGGTTCAGTTGAGTTCATTGCTATTATGCTTTCTACACTTTTATGAGCAGCATTATGGGTAAATATAGCAACATTTTTTAAAGCACCTGTTTCTATTACACATGCAATTTTTGGTTGATTGATTTGAGCATGAATTACATCAGCATGAATAAATGTTGTTAATTGGTCAAAAGTTGGTTCAATTGCAATTGCTTGGGTTATTGCAATACTTGCTTGATGAATAATTGCAACTGCTTTATTTATATCAATTAAAAAAACTATTTTAAAACAAAAAGATAGATGAGAAGCTGCTAAACACTGGGTTCCAGTTTATGTATGATTAATGTCTTGAATATTTACAATTTATCTTATATTAAAAGGTTTTAAGAAAAAACTTCCAGATACTTCTCTAGAATTTTTACTTGATAAACCAACTGCAATATTTGTTTGAATATTAGTTGCAATTTCAGTTTATGTTTGACTAATATTATATTACAAAAGTAAAAAGAGAAAATATTTTGAAGATAATAAAAAATTTGTAAATACTTTATTTAATGTTCCATTAATTTTTGCAGTAGCACTTTTAAGTTTTGCACATTGAGCAAATGATGTAGCTAATGCAATATGACCACTAGCAGCTATATATGATGCTACAGTTCATGCAGGTGCTACAGTATGAAAAGTTTGAATTCCTTTTTGGATAATGCTAATTTGAGCATTATCATTATCTATATGACTAGCAGTATTCTGATGAAGACTTATAAAAACAGTATGAAATGAAATTACTAAATTAGATCAAATTAAAGCTTATTGTGTAGCATTATCAGCTGCAATTACAGTAATTATAGCATCAGCTATGAGTTTACCAGTTTCAACAACACAGATAGCAATTGGTTGAGTATTTGGTATATGACTTTATAGAGAATATTTAAAAAGAAAAAAATGAAAGAAAAAGGTTATAATAAAAAAATCTATGATTAAAGGAATTATTCTTTCTTGGGTTGTTACATTACCTATTGCATGAGTAATTGCTTCAATTACATATTTAATTGTTATTGCATTAAGTAAATAAAATTATAAACTAAAAAAAATATAGAAAATTGATTTTCTATATTTTTTTATTTAACTATTTTTTAAGCTTTCAAATGGGTTTTCAAAATCAGAATTTTCATCCTCATAAGCATTTTTTTGAGTATTTTTAGGTTCAACTTTTCCCTCTAATATATCTTTCATTGCATCTGAAATTTCATCATTAATATTTCAAAGAGAGCTTGAACTTCAATTCATAAAATGATGATATGCCTTTTTTAAAAATTCTTGTCTATTTATTGTTTCATTTTCTCAAATAGATATAAGAAGATTATTATCTTTCATTCTTTTTGGGGCATCCATTGCATAAAATGTATCTAAATCATTTTCATATCTTTTATAAACTGGTTTAATATATTTAGATAAATAATTTTCAAATGTATCAAAAACATTTATAAATAGTTTTTCTCTATCTTCTTCTTTTATTCATATACTTTTATTTTTTTCTATAGATGGTAATCCTTTTATTTCTTTTAATCTTTCAGTATATACACTAAAAATTCTATCTGACTTAGTTCATCTTACATCAAGGTTATGACTTCATATATCAAGATTATTTTTTAACTTTGCACCTGCATCAGCTAATGCTGTTTTTTCATATGTTTTAGCTTTTATAGAATCTTCATTTAAACTATATTCAGGGTCATTAAATTTTGCTTTTATTCTGTCATAATAAGCTCATAGTATAGGTTCTTTATCTCTTCTAGTTGCAGCAAATCAATCTCTTAATGTTATAAATTCTGTTAATAATTCTTTATTTTCCATAAAAAATTTATGTAGACTATCTCATCAATTTTTATCTATTGTTTTACCTTTTTCTGATAATTTTTTTAATCTTTCAATTTTATCTCAATTTCAACTTAATTCTAGAAATGTATAAATAGCTTCTTGATAAAGATCTACTCATTCATCTGATTTCATCATTTCAAGAGTAGGATATGCAGTTGTTCAATCTAATCTATGTAATTCTTGTATTTGTCAACTATGCCATGTTCTTGATAATCAAGACATTCATAGTACAAAAGGCATAACATTCATAGAATATGTATCAGAATCTTTTCATAAAGTTTTTTCCATTGCTCATAAAAATCTAGATCACTCTCATTTTCATAAATAATCAAGTGCATATTCTACTTTGTCAGATGCAGTATAATACATAGAAGTTTCTTCTACTCATTTTTCCATTCTTTTCTTGTGTCCAGTTTCTACTTTTCACCAAAAATCTTTATGAATTTTAGATGGAAATCTTTGACTTTTAGCTCAATCTGCTAAAACAGACATTACTAATTTCTCTTCAGAAAATACTTCTGGATCATCTCTTCAGGCTGCTGTTTGTCAATTTGCTTTTGTTATTTTAGCTTTTTCATTTTCAAATTGCTCTTTTGTTCATCATAATTTTCTAAACCATAAGTGATCAGCATATGAAGAATTTGGCTTTGGTCTAAATTCTTTTAATTCTTTAGCATATAAAGTACCATTTTTTTCAACCATATATTGCATAGCAGCAAGTATTTCATGGTCTTCAGCATATTTATTTAATAAAATATTTCTTTTAATATCTTTAGTAGCTACATCTGATCACATAACTTTCCACATATCAATTCTTTCATTGATTAAGTCATTTGTCTCTTTTTCAGCTTTTGATCTTAATTTAGTGGAAATTGTATCTGGAAGCATTTTTCAAAATTTTTGTGCAAATTTTGAAGCTCTTAATTTATTTCAATGTTCAAAATGCTCTTTTATAGCATCAACCATCATATTTCAACCTTGAATTAATTCAAGAATACTTGAATTAGTAAAAAGTTTTTTCATGAAACCACCTTCTTTTTCTATAATATCTTTACTTTTTTTATCTTCTTCTGTTTCAATTAAAGTTCAATCTACAAATTGAGGTGAATATCAGAATTTTTTCACATGTAGTAAAAAATCATTATAATTATCGAAACTACTTCATTCTCATGAATCTTTAAATTCATATTTTATTTCTTTTATTTCTTCTTTTTTTCCTTTTTTTAATTCTTTATCAGAAAGTTTCTTTTTAGGTATTTTATTTTCTTTTACAGATCAAAGAGAATAAGTAATTTTTCAATCAGATGCTTCATGAATATATAGTCATTTATCTTTATTTCAATTTATAAAAAGCTTTACTTCTCATACTTTACTATTATTTTTTGCATCTTTATTTACAATTTTATTTCAATCTTTATGTAGTGCAACACTATTTAATGGTTCTTTTTCAAAAATATCTCAAGCAGAAAAGATTCTTTTTTCAAATTGATAGATTTCATCTTCTTCATTTTTATTATCTTTTTCTTTTTCAATTTCAGCAAAGAAATCAGAAAAACTCATTTTTTGATTAGAACCTTCAAAAACTAATCAGTCATCTGTAATTGCTTGAAAATATCTATAAAATGGAGTATCTCACTTTTTTTTATTATCTAAAAAACATAATTCATTTAGAGGTGTATCTACTAATGATTCATCTAGTTTTCATATTGAAACAAGTTTCTTTTTTAGATCTTCTTGAGATGAAATGTTGTTTTTACTATCAATAAAATCTAGTTTTCAATCTTTATTAAAATCTTTTGTATTAATAAATTCAACATCAGATGATTTTTGTTTATTAGCATTTTTTAAAACCTTATAAAGATTTTCATAGGCCATTGTTTCCTCATTTCCTTGTTCTGGTTTTATTAATCATTCACCAAAAGGAGAAGTAAGATTTGTAAATTTAAAAAGTTTTTCTTGTATATTATCTCATCAAAGTTCTGTTGCACCAATTTTATAATAACTATCTTTTCAATTCAGATTTATTCTAATATAATTTCATTCAGAAAAATTATCTATAGAATTTCTAACTGTCTCAGAAGTATTTTTAGAGTCTTTTTTTATTAAATTAATAAAATTTTGATGAATATTTCATTTTTCATCAAGGCTTAATTTTTCATTTAATTCTCATTCAGCTAATTCAATATCTTTTTCTGAAAGTTTTTCAGAAAGATTAGATAAAACTTCCTTATTTCTTAATAAATTTTTAATTTCTTTATCTCATAAATTTTCTAATTCTTCAATTGAAAGATTTATATCTTTTAATAACAAATCATTAGATAGAAAATTTTGACTAAATTTTTTAATTTCTTTATCTTCTAGTTTTGGATATGTATTTTTAATACTTTCTTCTAATAATTTTTCAGCAGTATTTTTATCAATAATTTCTTCTTTTAATAAATCATATAAGTTTATTGATACTTTAAAATGCTTTAATATAGCTATTTTTTGTTTTTTATCAAAAATTGATAAGAAATGTAAAAACTCAGTTGGATTAAGATTTTGAGTGTCAGAAAATTTTTGTATTGCTTCTTTTTGTCATTTTTCTAGTTTTTCAATATCAATTCATTCAATATTAATCTCTTTTAAAAAATCTTCTGTATCATCTATTATTTTATATTCACCTTTTTTATAATTTTTTTCAATAAACTTTTTTCTTTTTAATTCTGAGTTAATTAATGTGTTTAATTCATGTGATTTTAATTTTTTTAATTTTTTTTCTAATTCTTCTGCTGATTTAATTTCATATTCTTTTGAATAAATATCTTTTAGAGTATCTATATTTTTTTTATTTTTAATTGTATTTTTTAGTACTTCTTGTTTTAGTTGATTTTTAATAGATTCTTTTTGTTTATCTGAATATCCTGCTAATTCAGTTGCTAAAAAAGAATAGCTATCTTTTCACTCTAGATACACTAAAAAATTGTCAAAGGCAACACTATCAAAATGTTTATCTTCAATATCAAGAAAATCAGGATCTTTGGAAAAACCTTCTTCTATAAAATCAGATTTAGCTCTATTTAATAAACTATTTAAATCAGTTTTATTTTTTTGACTGTTTTTTTCTTCTTCATATTCAGAAACTCATTCTTTTATTTGATTTTCACTCATTTTTAAATTATTAATAATTATTTCTTTTATTTTAACATATTTTGAATTAAAATCAAAATAAATTAGTATTATTTTGTTATTTTTTTATAATATTTTTAAATTATAAAAATTAAATAAAAATCTATGATAATAATTTGAATATTAATAGCTATTTTAATGTTTTGCTTAATAGTAATAATTCATGAACTTTGACATTTTTTAGCTGCTAGATTTTTTGGTGTAAAGGTAGAAGAATTTTGAATCTGAATTCCACCTTTTGCTAAAAAACTTTTTACTGACAAAAAAGGAACTACTTTTACGCTAAATTGGTTACCTTTATGATGATTTGTACGTTTAAAATGAGAAAATAATATTGATTTGAAAAAAGATGATAATGAATCTTTTTCTAATAAATCTTATTTTGCCAAGACTATAATTTTGCTTTGAGGAGTTTTTATGAATTTTTTATTAGCATGAATTATTTTTTCTGTTTTATTTTTTGTATGAGTAAAACCAATTTGAATTAATTCTCAAATACAAACTGACTTAGATATTAAAATTATTCCTAATATGCAACAGGCTTTAGAATCATGATTATTAGAAAAAAAGCAATGAATAGTACTTTATCCAATAAAAAATTCTATAGCAGAAAAATCTTGAATTAAAAAGTGAGATATTTTATTAAAAATAAATAATAAAAAAGTAGAATCTCCAGAAAAATTAATTAAATTTATTTGAAAAAATTCTTGAAAAGAAATTAGTATAAGATTAAGTAAAGAATGTTTTTGTCCAAAATGAGCTATTTGTAAACTTTGTAATCCATATATAGATATAAAATTAATAGTTTGAGAAAATTGAAAAATATGAAGTTATTTATCTGATAATTTAGTTATAAATAAGGATTTTGAATATAAGTATTGAGTAATAGATTCAATAAAATATTGATTTTTAGAAACATATAATCAAAGTTTATTAACTATAAAATGAATTAGTATTTTATGAAAAAATATTTTTAATCCTGAAAAACTAGAAGATAGAGAAGAAGCTGTTAAAAATATGAAATGACCAATTTGAATTTTAGAATTAGTTGCAAAAGCTTTTGAAATTCATTGATTAAAAATTGTTATTATTTTATCTGCAATTATATCTATTAATTTAGGTGTATTTAATTTATTACCAATTCCTGCACTTGATTGATGAAGATGGTTACTCATAACAATTAGTACATTTTTAAAGAAAATATTTTGAGAAAAAGTTAATACTCAATTTTTTGAAAATTATATGCATGTATTATTTTTTATTGTTTTAATTGCATTAAGTTTAATTATCTGATATAATGATATTATAAATATTATTAAAAGATAAAAATGACTAAAAAAAGTGAAGTACTATCAGAAGCAATGATATATGTGAATAAGCTTTTATTACCTTTGGAGTGACTATATTATCATCAATATAATCATTCTTTAGAGGTAATGAACAGATGTATTTATTTGTGAAAAAAAGAAAATGTATCTGAATCAGATTTAGAAATATTAGCTTTAGCTGGTTTGTTTCATGACACAGGTTTTGTTATACAATATGATGATAATGAATATATTTGAGCTAAAATAGCAAGAAATTATTTAACAAGTATTTTGTATCCAAATAAAAAAATAAAAATAATTGAAAGATTGATTTTAGCAACAAAACCATCATATAAAGAGCCAAAAGATATTTTAGAAAAAATTATAAAAGATTCAGATTTAGATAACTTATGAAGAGATGATTTCTTTGATAAAAATGAAAAAATGAAAAGGGAGCTTGAAACAATTAAAAAAATTAAGTTAAAAGATCCTGAATGGGATCATGCATCTTTAGTATTGTTAAATGAACATAAATACTATACAGATAGTCAAAAAAATGAAAGAGAGTGAAAAAAAATAGAAAATAGAAAAATTTTAGAAGAAATGTTAAAAGAGTTACAAGATTAATCTTGTAATTTTTTTTTGTTTTGTATAATAGTAAAAATAAGGATTTTAAAATTTAATAACTCTTTTGTCCTATGGACATTTACTCTTTACAAGAGCAAAGTGTATTAAAGATTAATTACATTGTAGCCTCTTTCTCTTGTAAAGAGAAAGAATTCAAGATAGAGTTATAAAAATGTAACTTCCACTAAAAATATAACTAAAAACTTAAATAATGTTTGAATTTAATTTAGAAAATACTGACCAGAAAGCTAGAGCATGAGAATTTTTCACTGAACATTGAAGTTTTAAAACTCCAGTTTTTATGCCAGTTGGAACTAAAGCAACTATAAAATGACTTCATAATGAAGAAATGGATGAATTGTGAGCAGAAATTATTTTAAATAATACTTATCATCTTTATTTAAAGCCTTGAGCAGATGTTGTAAAGCATTTTGGATGAGTGCATAAATTTCAAAATTATCATAAACCAATATTAACTGATTCAGGTGGTTTTCAAGTTTTTTCTTTATGACAAGAGTGGTCAAAAACTCCAGCTTTTATTTCACAATCTTCAAAAAAAGAAGAAATAAAAATGGTGAAAATAAAAGAACATTGAGTTTATTTTAGGTCTTTTATAGATGGTTCAAAACATTTGTTTAATGCTGAAAATGTTATGGATATTCAGTCTGATTTGTGAGCAGATATAATTATGGCTTTTGATGAATGTGCTCCTTGAAATTCAACTGAAAAATATGCAAGAGCAGCAATGGAGAGAACACATAGATGGGCAGAAAGGTGTGTGGTTAGATGGAAGGAAAATAATAAAAAAAGAGAAAAAAATTGAGAATATTTGCAAGCACTTTTCCCAATAATTCAATGAGTTACTTATGATAATTTAAGAGTTGAATCAGCTAAATTTATTTCTAAATTAGATACTCCCTGAATTGCTATTTGATGACTTTCAGTTTGAGAATCAAAGGAAGATATGTATAGAATATTAGATGTTTTAAATCCCCATTTACCAGAAAATAAACCAAGATATTTGATGTGAGTTTGAACACCAGAAGATTTAATTGAAGCTATAAGCAGATGAATTGATATGTTTGATTGTGTATTACCTACAAGAATTTGAAGACATAAAATGGCTTTCACAAGTAAGTGAAATATACGTTTGAAAAATAAAAAATATAAACTTTCAAATGAAAAACTTGATCCAAATTGTGATTGTAAAACCTGTAATAATTATAGTTTGTGATATTTAAGACATATTATTATGGAAGAAGAATCTTTATGAGGACAACTTCTTTCTTATCATAATCTATATTTTCTTGTTAACCTAGCTAAAAAAGCTAGAATTGCTATTTTAGAAAATAGATTTGAAGAATTTAGAAAAGAATTTTGGAGAAATTATGGTAAATAAAAAAATTGACTTTTGAAAAATATATATATATTTTTAGTGGTAAAAAGTATGTATAAGTATAAAGAAGATGAATAAAATTTCAGAGACATCAATTGAAAGAGACCCTATTATTAAACAAATTAATAATAATTATCCTTTATTAGCATTGTCTAGAATAAAATATTTAAGTATAAGTTTTACTATTAACTTTTCTGGTATTAAAAGAGCTAATTCATTTTGAAAAGTTAAAGTAGATAGAATTGTTAATATATTAAAAAAAGAAATAACTATAAGATTAAATGAAAATATTGGAGAGAAGTGAATGAATTTTAGGGTTATTAGGGATAGATATAATAGGTTACTTTTAAATATATGTAGAATACAAAAAGATTTTTTTGAAATTGATAAGAATGAGATAATAGATTATGTTAAAAATAATTATAAACTAACTAATGAAGAAGAAGAGATATTAAGAATATTGGGTTTTAGTTTGATTAGATACTCAAATAAAAGAGATTGAATGAGATGAAAAATGTTGAATTATTATGAATCAGTTTTTAATGCAAGCTTAAAAGATAATGATTTTAAAAATAATAATAATATATTGTCTACAAATTTAGATGATAAAAATACATTGATTAAAAAAGCTGTATTGTTAGCTAAGAGAATTAAGATTATTGAGAATGAGATTAATGATTGAGAAAATTTTTGGGATAATTTAGAAAAAGTAAAAAAATGAATAAAAATTAATGATTTAAAAAAAGAATTATTATATAAAAAATATAAGGAAATAATAGATATTTTTGATATTGTTATGCCTTTTATATGAGAATTAGATTTTGATAAAATGGAAAAAGAAATAGAAAAAAATGAGGAAGGTATACAGAAAATAATAAATGGTGAGGGATATGGTAATGAAGAATTAATAAATTATAACTATAAATGAGAATTAACTAAAAAAGAATTTTTAAATCAATGTGTTTGAAAAAAAGGAACTATGTTTTTCTTTGATTTTATATGAATGTGATTAGATAATATAAAAGATAATAGAAGAAATATAATAAATTTTTTGTTAGATGAAAATAATTCTGAGAAGGATAAGGAAAATAAACTATTAGAAGCATGATTAAATACAACAAATAAATTTTTAAAAATAAAAGAAGAATTAAAAAAAGTTTTTTGAGAAAATGTTAAAACAACAATAGTTTGAGATGAAATTTATATATTTGTAGAATGAGATGATAATATAGAAAGGCTTAAAAAAGATTTTGCTAATGTTTTTTCTAAAAATAATAAAAAGGCAAGAGTTTCTTATATTTATATTACAGAATGAAATAATAATTTAGAATCATTAGAGAAAATTTATACAGATTTAGATAGAATTACATATAAAATAAACATAAATAGTGAAAATACTCATATTTCTAAGAAAAATACTAATTTAGAAGAAATTCAAGAATTATATAAGAATAAAAATAAAATAACTATTAGTTATGTTGAATTAATAAGTATTTCAAATGTTATTAATTGTATAATAAAAGATGTTAATTGGATATTTAGTAATAATTGAAAGCAATTAGATCTAGTTTTGAAATAAAATAATCTCTTAATTAATAAGAAATTATTTTATTTCTTTTTCAATTATTTTCATTGCATCAAAGAATCATTCTAAATTTAAATCTTTTTTCCTTAAACTTTCATATTTTTTTAATTTTCTAAAAATTTCTAAACTTAAATTTTTATTTTCATCTAAAATATCACTTCAAATTTTTTCTTGGTAATACTTAGCATTATAAATTTGATGGTTTCAAGCATTAGTTATTGGAATAATTATTGAATGAATTCCAAAATAATATAATTCAGCCAATACAGTTGCAGAACCTCTTGTTATTGCTATGTCAGTTTGTTTATATATTTTTCATAAAGTCTTTTGATCTACAAAATCATGTATAATTGTATTAATAAAAACATTTAATTTTTCTTTAAAATGTCCATTTTTTTCTCATAAAATTATTTCAAATTCTATATTTGGTAAATCAGGAATAATTTTTAATAAATTTTCAAAAATTATTGTAGAACCTTGACTTCATGCTATAACTAAAACTTTCAGTTTTTTATTTTCTTCTAATTTAAGATTGTCTAATCATTCTAATAATTCTGGATTCATTATTTGTCCAGTTGTTATATTTTTTTTTCATTCAGATGGAAAAGCTGTAAAAACTTTTGTAGCAACCCTAGCTACTACTTTATTAGCAAGTCACATTTTAATATCTGATTCATGAATATATATTTTTTTTCTCATTACTTTTGCAGCAATAGCTAGTGGCATACTTACATAACCTCATTTTGAAAAAACTATATCAATTTTGTATTTCCAAATATAATATAATCATTGAAAAAAACCAGTAAGATTTTTTAAAGGCTCATAAAAATTTCTCCAATCAAAATATCTTCTAATTTTTCCTGCAGCTATATCATGAAAATCAATATTATTTTCTTCAGCAATATCTGCTTCTAGACCAGTTTCTTCACCAACCCATAAAAAATTATAATTATCTTCTTCTTTTAAATAATTATATATAGACAAAAGTGGAATTATATGACCTCAAGTTCAACCTCAAGTTAATGCAATAGTTTTTTTATTTCAAGACATATTATTATAATTTTATATAATTTAATAACTTTATTATCTCCATATTTAGTTTTTTTACAAGTTTTATTTTTGAAAGGTAATTTATACTAATATATGAACCAATTATTCAAACTATACTTCCAGCTATTATATCAAATGGCCAGTGAACTCAAGCTATTATTCTTGAAATATCCATAAAAACGATTGGTAATAAGAATATCCAAAAATATTTTTTATATCAACTAAAGAATAAACCTGCTAAAAAAGCAATACTTACAGTTGCATGATCAGAAGGGAAACTAGCATCAGGTAGATGGTCAAGTAAAAGTTTTGCTCAAGCTTTTAAATGCTCTTCAGGTCTATCAACTTGAATAAATTGTTGGATAATTAGTGAAATAATTAAAGAGAAAACTATACCATAAAATATATAAATTAGTTTTTGTTTTTTTTCTAAAACATTTTTCTCTGTTTTTGAAAAACTATAATAAATCCACATTCAAAGTAAAAAAACTGGTATTATAAAAATAGGAGCATCTACAAATATATTTACACAATTGGAAATAAATGTATTTTCTCAAAGTCAATTTAAGTATTGTAGTAGGTTTTTATTAATTTCTTGCATTATTTTTTTATATTAAATATATATTATATTAATATTTAAAATTTAAAAAAAATCAATAAATAATTATTGATTTTTACTTAGTTTAGTAATATTTTTTTCCAATTTATGAATTGTTTTAGTATTTATTTTTAATTCATATTTTTTTATTTCTTGTAATAATTCAATAAAAAAATTATTTAGTTTAGAAATATCTTTTTTATTTCATTTTTTTAGAATTCTAGATGTCATATTTACTATATTTCCTTCAAATTGGTTTATAAATAAATTTAAATCTTCTTTTTTTTCTTTTTCTTCTAGATTTATTATTTTTTCTAAAACATATATTTTTTCATCAAGTGATAGTCTTATTCTATCTTTCCAATGTTTTTTTATACAATCTTTTTTTGATAAAAAATATGTATCTTTAATATATTCTATATATTTTATAGATTTATTAAAAAATTCTATTTCCTTTTTAGATTTAAACTTATCTTTAAATTCTAGAAATTTATTATAAAATAATAATAGATAATCTTTTACTATTTCTTTTTCTTCTTCATTTTTTGGTTTCAAAGATTTTAAACTATTTTCAAATCTATTATAAAAAATAATAAAATCTTCTTTTTTATTTATATTATTTAGTATAATGATTTTATCTTCAGTTGATATATAATCTATTTCTTTCCAGTTATTTATTAAGTATTCTTTATCATTAGAAGTACTTTTTTTAATTTCTATTTCTAAATTTTTTTCTATTAAATTTAATTTATTTTTATATTCTTTATATAGTTCATCATCCTTAAAATAATCGACTTTGTTTTTTAGATTATTTAAAAATATAATATTATTTTTTAGTAAATTATTTTTATCTCATTTTCTTTTATATTCCTGTATTTTATCTGTTATATTTTTTATTACATGGTAATAAAATTTTATAAAGGTTTCTATATTAATTATATCTTCTAGTATTGCTTCTTTTTCTTCTAATTTTAAATAATTTGCATTTTCCCAATTTTCTAATAAATTTTCTTTCCTAATAAATTCAATTATTTTTTGTTTAAAAAATACAATTTTCTTTTTTATTTTTTCATCATTGTTTTTTGTATAAGGGTTTATTATACTAGAATTTAAAATCTCTTCAAAGATTCTTTTTGTTTCTTCAGATACTTTAAAAGAACCAGTTTTCTTTTCTGATTCTATAATTTTATCAAATAATGCTGTTAATATCTCTTTATCAATATCAGCTGATTTCATTAATTTTTTAGATTAATTTCTATTTAAATAAATTTTATCATATATTAAAAAAAATATCAATACTAAATTTGTAAAAAAGAGTTTTTTAACTATAATAGGGAACAATTAATATAAAATTTAAAAAACACAAAAAATATGTCAGAAGAGATATTAGAAGGAGTTGAATTGGAATGAGAAATTAAAGAAAAATCACCACATTTTATTAAACAAAGAATATTATTTCCAGATGATAATAGGTATTTTGCTTTTCTTAAAAAAGTTTTTAGACATGAATTTAGAAAAAGTGGTTTTAAAAGAATAACAGTTTCTCAAATTACAAAAACTAGTTTATTAAAAGATTCATGAGAAAAAAATATTATTGAAATTAATCCAGAATATTCACTTAAGACTAATTCAACTGTATGAGTTTTAAATTCATATATGGATCATGATAAAAATGAGGAATTACAACCAATTTATTATTACTATGTTGATAATATTTTAGTTCAAAAAAAAGACTATTTAAAAGAACATTTTATAATTTGAGGAGAGATAATAGGGGAAGAAGATCCAATTTTAGATATGGAATGTATTTTTATTATAAATAATATCTTAAATGAAATTGGTTTAGAAGGTACTTTTTCAATTAGAGTAAATTCTCTTTGACTACCAAAAGAACAAGTTAAATATTTTGATGCTTTAAGAGATTACTATTCAGATAAAAAACATCTTTTAACAGAAGAAACTCTAAATAATCTTGAAAATAATAATTTTGAAGTATTAAATGCTAAATCAGAAGATGAAGAAATTCTTTTAGTACAAGCTCCAAAAATGAAAAAGTTTTTAAAAAAACATTCTAAGCTTCACCTAGCTAAATTTGAAGAATATATGGAAATGGTAGGGCTTGATTATGAGTGGGATGATAATTATTTTGGAACTAAACCTTATTATACAAACACAGTTTGGGAAATATTTGAAAAAGGTACAAATATTGTTTTAGCTAGAGGTTGAAGATATGATACTCTTTCTACAACTTTAGATAAAGAATTAAGAAAAGAAGTTCCTGCAACAGGTTTTTCAGTAAAAGTTGCAAGACTTATAAAAGCTCTTAAGAATAGAAATATAGTTTTAAAAAATAAAGATAAATTAGATTTATATGTAGTTCAACTATGAGATGAAGCTAAAAAAGAAGTTTTTCCAATTGTTCAACAAGCAAGAAAGGCAGGTATTAATGTATTAGCATCTCTTTGAACACCATCAATGAAAGAACAAATGTTAAAAGCTCAAAGAAGCTGAGCTGAACATGTAGTTATAGTTTGAATTATGGAAGCAAGAAATGGTAGATGGCAAGTAAGAAATCTTCCAAAATGAACACAAGAAGAAGTTTTAAAAGAGGATTTACTAGATTATATTATTGAAAAAGTAGGGAAGAAAAACTTAGATTTTTATTCTCCAATGGATGATTTATTAATAGAAGAAATGGTAGAAGTTTAAAAAAAGCATTTTTAAAAATGCTTTTTTATTTGACTATTGTATTACTTTCTATTATAATAGCTTATATAAAAATAAAAAAAGGAGATTTTTAGTTTTATAAGATATTTTTTATGGATTGATTAAAAGAAACTGCTTTAGCAACATTGTCTGCTATAGCTATTACAACATCACCTATTTCAGCTAACTCTGTAACTAATTGTACAAAATCACATATTGATATTTTAGATGAAATGTGAGAAAAACAAAAAAAAGTTTGTGAAATGTCTCAAGCTGAGATTATGCTCTTAGCTTCAGAATTATCAGAAAAAAAACCAATAAAATATGATTTATCAAAACTATCTCACACAGCTTCACTTTCACCAGAAATAATGAAAAAATATTTTGATTGAAATAAAGTAACATATCCAGCCTTTAAGCCTTCAAAATCTTGAGAAATAGATGAAAAATGATGAAAACCAACTGTAGAATGAAATCTTCAATATCTTATTTGAAAGACAGGAGTTTCTACATATTTAACTTTATCAGATGAACATCAAAATTTTATTCAAGAAATAGCAGATATTATTTTAACTGATGAATATGTTCAAAATATAGAAGAACATAAAAAAGATAAAAAAATTCCATATGATATAGTTTCAAGTTGAGAAAAATATTTAAAGACAAATAATTTATCATTTTTTGTAATGAAAGTTGTTTATCTACTTAAGGATATTCAGGAAATTAGAAGTTGAGTTGATAGTCAATTTAGTAGAGCTGAAAAATTATTAAATAAATATCAAGAAAAAAAATGATATAATATTCCAGAAGAATTATTACAAAAATTAGATGAATTAAAACCAGAAATAGAAAATATAATAAAAATTCATAAATTATTAGATGAACAAGGACTTAAAAATACTATGGATTTTAGAAAGAAAGAACAAGTACTTAATGATGAAATATCTAGAATTAAAAAAGAAATTAATAAAAATGAAAGTATAATAAAATGAAATGAAGATATAATAAAGAATAATTATAAAGAAATAAAAAAATTGAAAGCATATTTAGATACTTTAAAAAGATTACGGAAAGCATTGTGAATAAGTGAATAATTTGCTATATATTTAAAAGTATATTAAAATAGAATTAATTAAATTTAATTCTATTTTTTAATGGCTGAAACTCCTTGAAATAATCTGGAAAATCAAAACAATAGCTCTTTATCTGTAAAAGATATAATAAAGGCTACTTTAAATGGTGAAAAAGATTTACAGAATAAAATTTTAGCTAAATATGAAAGTGAATGATTAAAAGCTGAAGCAAAGGAAGAATTAGCAAAAGTATTAAATACCTTTAAAAAAGAAATTAAGGAATTAAATAAAAAAAGTGAATTAGAATATAATAGTACAATATATGAAACTAAAAAATGATTAGATTGATTAAAATGAGAAATGGAACAAGAAAATGCTGAAAAATCTGAATTTAAAAAATTAAATGTTGAACAATTAGTTAATAAATTAAATATTAATTATGAAATTACTGATAAATTAGCAGAATTAAATGATGATATTTCAGATTTTGATAGAGTAAAAAATAAATTATCTAATATAGAAAATTATGATGAATTTACACAAATGGTTTCAAATCTATGAAATGAAAAATTAGAAGATAAAGCATATTCTTTATTTTCTAAAGTAATTATTAATGATGATTTTAATATAATATTAGAACAAAATGAATGATTACCAACTAATAAAGATGATTTATTAGATATAATTGATTTACTTGAAGATGAGTGATTATTTAATGAAAAAATAGAAAGTTATAATGAAATAAAAACTATTAAAAATATTAATATAAATGAATTAACTGAAATTTGAGAAACAAAATATATTATTAATAAAACAGAAGAATTATTAAATTCTGATTGATTAACTAATAAAAATAAACAATTATTACAAAAAAGATTAATAGATTTTCAAACTAAAAAAGAATTTATTAAAAAAGAAAAAATTTTTGATATAAAGAGTGTAAAAGAAACTCAAGAAAAAACAAAAGAAACTCAAGAAAAAACAAAAGAAACTCAAGAAAATGAAAAAATTATAATTAAAACAGAAATTATTAAAAATAATAAAGATAATTTTCCAAAGTTTCTAAATATTAAAGGAATTTCTCCTAAAATATTAGATTCTATAAAATGAATTATAAATTGAGAAAATGATATTGATTTACAAAAAGAAAAATTAGATGAAATAATATTATTTTTAGAAAAACCTGTTAATTTAAAAGATTTTCTTGTTCAGGCAAAATCTTCTTGAATGTATAAAGAGGCTTATGTTTTTATAAAGCAATTATCCACTGTTTCTCCTTTAATTAAACAAATATTAACAACTATTAAATTACCAGAACAACCAGAAGATTTTGTTGCTGAAAATATGGCTAATATGGCTTTGGGAATTGAATGAGCTAAAATAAATAATAAATGAGAATATATTTGATTAAATTGAGAAAAAATAGAAATAGATTGAGATATAGCTAAAATGTGAGTTTTTTCTGAAAATGGTTTTAGCTTAAATTCTTGAAGTGTTGATATATCTGATTTAAAAGCAAAAAATAATGAATTGAAATGAGATTTTGATGAATTATCTGAAACAGCTTGAAAATTATATAAATTAAAAAATATACAATTTCAGATTAGTAAATTATGAGACAATAAAGAAAAAATTCAAGATTTACTTAATGAAAATTGATTTAATACAATTGATGATTTAAAACAAGAAATTAATTTATTAGAAGAAGATTATAATGGTAAAAAAGAAGATTATTTAGAAAAGAGAAATACTATAAAAGAGGAATTTCTTAAAAGTATAAAAGAAGTTAAAGAAAAAGAAAAAAAACAAAAAGAAACTCTTAAATTTCTTTCTAAAATTGGTTTTGATTTAATTCCTCAATATATAACAAAACAACTTATAGAAAATATAAATTTTTCACCAAAGACTTACTGATTTGATGCTAAAATTGATTTAGAAAATTGAGATTTATGAATAAGATGATTTTGAGATGATTATATGTCTCCTGAATATAAAGATGAATTTATGAAAATTTTTATAAAAGCTATTTGAAATCCACAAATGGATTGAAAAAATATTTTTAATGAAAATAATATAAATAATTGAGCAAATGTAATTGATTCTTCAAAATTAGATTTATATTTAAATGCTAATTGATATAAATGATTTTGAGCTTTTGAAAAAATGAAAGCAAATTTATTAGATTCTAAACAAGAAAAAAATCCTAATTAAAAAATAAATTTTACAAAAAGTTTATTAGTATTATAATGGTTTTATTAATTAAATAATTATTTTGTTATGACTAACATAGTAGTAAAAGATATTCCTAAAAATCTAAATATTAGTTGAGAAATAGTTTTTTCTGAATTGATTAAGATTTTGGACAAAAATTATATTTTTGATATTGATTTTAAAGAAGTTGATGATAAATTTGTTTCACAATCTATGATTAATTCTATTTCTGATATGGAAAAAGAAATTAAAAAAAATGGATTATCTAATTTTACTTCTTTGTCTACTTTATAAAAAATGATAAATATAAATAAAATTTATGAAAAACCATGAATTCTAGATTTTTTAGAGAAGAAAAACATTAAAGAACAATATATAAAATCTGCTAAATTTTTAGTTAATTGATATTTTTGAAAAACTGATTTTAAAATTAGACAACCTAAGAAAAATAGAGTTTGGTCATTTAGAATAAATAAACAATATAGAGCTTTTTGAATTATGGATAAAAATAATAACTTATTAATTTTTGAAATAAATAGCCATCAAAATTTCTAAAATAAAAAAAATCTTGATTTTAATTTTAAAATCAGGATTTTTTTATTTTTTCCAATTTGTTAAAATTGCCTTAAATTGAACTTTATGTGGTCTATTAGATGAAAGATCTTTCCAATAAACTATAGAATTTATTTCCATTTTTTCATCATTTGAACTACCTGTATCTGGATAAGAAATAGCTATTTCTCTTGTGAATAGAGGTTTTATTTCTATCATTGCTCAAGTTTGAGTAAAAAATCAATCTGAGTCTAGTCATACTTTCATTTCATTTCTATAATTTACTTCTGTATATTTAGTGTCAGAAGTTGTTTTTTCTGATAAGTACCATTTATTATCTGAATTTTTATAAATTTTATAACTTAATGCTTCTATATCAGTTATAGTTCAATTATCATCTCATACACAATCATTGTTATAATTTTTTGTATTCCAGCAATTTTTTGTGTCTGAAGAGTATAGAATCCAATTTGTATCTCTTATATTTTTCATTGCCTCAATACCTTCTCTGGCTATTTGAATTGCTTGAATTTTGTTTGCAGTTGATGCTGAAAGTTTTTGTGAGTTTCAGAAAACTTGAAACATTCATATTATTCAAGTTACTACTATTAATAGAACTACCATTGCTTCTATTACTGATGTTGCTTTTTTATCTAAAAACATCTTTACAAATCAAAAAAATAAAGTAAATTTAGAAAAATTATAATCATTAATTAAATTTATGCAAAAATATTCAATACATAATGAAGAAAAGGTTAAAGAAATTATGAAAGAAAATAAGTTTCAACCTTTTAGATACAAACAAATAGAAAATGCTATTTATAAAAATTTTGTTACAGATTTTGATAAAATAGAAACTATTCCAAAGGATTTGAGAAAATTATTAAAAGATAACTTTTTTTATTCAACACTTACAATTGATACTCAAGTTACTTCTAAAAATGGTCAAACAACAAAAACTCTTTATAAAACTGAAACTTGAGAATTTATTGAATCAGTAATTATGAGACATTTAAGTTGAAGAGTAACTTTATGTGTTTCTTGTCAAGCAGGTTGTCCAATGGGGTGTACATTTTGTGCAACTGGTAAATTAGGATTGCTTAAAAATTTAGAAAGTTATGAAATAATTGAACAAATACTTAATGCTGCTAAATTGCTTCATGAAAAAGAATCAATGACTTTAAGAAATATTGTTTATATGGGAATGGGAGAACCAATGCTTAATTATGATAATGTTAAATATTCTATTGAAACAGCAACTAATCAAAAAAAATTAGATTTAAGTAATAGAAGAATTACAGTTTCTACTTGTTGAATTGTTCCTTGAATTGAAAAATTTACTAGAGATTTCCCTCAAACAAGTTTAGCTGTTAGTCTTCATGCTCCAAATGATGAAGTTAGAAAATCAATTATGCCAGTAGATCATACTTATCCACTTGATAAATTAATGTTATCTTTAGATAATTACACAAAAGAAACAAATAAAAGAATTTTTTATGAATATATAATGATTCATGGAATTAATGATAGTTTAGTTTTAGCTGATCAATTATGAAAAATGTTAAAATGAAAATTGGCTCATGTTAATTTTATTCCATATAATGAAGGTGAGGGAACTGATAGTACAGGTTATAAAACTACACCAAAAGTAATTATTGATCAATTTCAGAAAATATTATTAGATAAATATTGAGTAGTTTCAACTGTAAGAATGACAATGTGAGATGATATTGATGCTGCTTGTGGTCAATTAGCAAATAAAAAAGAAATATAACTCTCTCTGCCTTTCAGGCATCTCTCTCTTTTCAAGAGAAAGAAAAAAAGGAATAAAAAAATTGAAAAAAAATAAATATTTATATAATTAATTTATTAAAAATTAAAAAATAAGAATGAACAAATTATTATTAAGATTAGGTTTTATTATATTAGCAGGTATTTTGCTTTTAGGATATGTTTTACCTTTAGAAAAATATGGTATTGATTTACCAAAAAGCATACAATGACAAGACTATAAATTAGGTCTTGATTTACAAGGTTGAGTTGAACTTGATTATAAAGTTGACTTAGAAGAAGTTAAAAAAGAAGCTGATTATTCTCCACAAAGAGAAAAACAAATTCTAGAAGGACTAAAATCTATTATCGAAAAAAGAATACAAGCATTGCAAATTAATGATTCAGTTTTAACTACTGCTGATTACGCTGCTGAACAACATATTATTGTTCAAATTCCTTTAAAATGAAAAAATCCAGAAGAAGATAAATTAAATATTGCTAGAGCTAAAAATGCTATTGGTAAAGTTACTAAAATTATTTTTAAAGAAAGAAGAATTAATATAACAGAAGCTGATTTGGCTGAAAGAAAAGATATTGCTAAAAAGGCATTGGAAGAATCTCAAAAAGAAAATAATAATTTTTCTGTAACTCAAGCTAGATTTAAAGATAGTTATGCTGATGTTGTAATTTGAAAAACTGATAAAATTACAGAATTATTTACAGGTTCAATATTAGAAAATCAAATTTCAGAAGTTAAAAATTTAACTGCTTGAACAGAATGATTTTTAATTATTCAAAATAAAGATAACCAAATTAAATATATTTTTGTAAATAAAAATCCATCAGAATGGATGGCAGCAAAAGATTCAAAATGAAGAATATTAAATGATAGATATTTTGTAAAATCTTCTGTTCAATATAATCAGGCATTTCAACCAATGATTGAATTAACTTTCAATAATGATTGAGCTGAAATATTTGGAGAATTAACTAAAAGATTAGTTAATCAACAAATGGCTATATTTGTATGAGGTGAATTATTAACAGCACCAAATATTAATGAACCAATATTATCTGGTAAAGCTGTTATAACAGGTAATTACACTCCTGCAGAAGCAAATGCATTAGCTAATGATATTAATACTTGAGTTGTTCCTGCTCCAATATATTTAACTTCAGAAAAAGCAATTGATTCAAAATTATGAGCAACTTCACTTGATAAATTAATTTTTGCTTGATTAACATGATTCTTATTAATATTTATATTTTTAATTTATACTTATAGAGTTTCAGGTTTAATGGCTTCAATTGCATTAATATTATATGTACTTATAATTTTAGCTATTGTTAAGTTTTTGTGAATAACTCTTACTCTAGCTTCTATAGCAGGTTTAATACTATCTATTTGAATGGCTATTGATGCTAATATACTTATTTTTGAAAGAATTAATGATGAATTAAAAAATTGAGAAAAAATTGATAGAGCTACTAAGGTTGGTTTTAAAAAGTCTTGGTCAGCTATTTGGGATTCAAATGTTACTGGTTTAATTGTTGCTTTAATTTTATTTATATTTGGTGTAAATTTAATTAAAGGTTTCTGATTAATGCTTGCTTTAGGTATACTTGTTTCACTTTTTTCAGTAATGTGGATTTCAAGAATTTTAGTTTTTGTTATAGCTGAAAAAGCTAAAAATACTAAAATATTTATAGGAAAATAATATAGTTATATTAAAAAATAGTTTTACTCTTATGTAAAGCTATTTTTTTTGTTTATATTGTTTTTTATGTTATAATTTTTTTAGATTACTTATTTTAATATTAAAAAATGAAATTATGAAAAAATTATTTATTTATATATTTAGCTTATTTTTAATTTTTGGATTTTCTTCTTGTAATGATCAAGAAGTAAAACAAATTAATTTAAAAAATAATAATATTGAAGAAAATATTTCAAAAGATGAAATACAAAAAGGAGAAAAAAATGAATTAGAAAAATTTAATAAAGATATAAAGAAAATTTCTTTTACTGAATTAAATAATAGTTTATACTCAAGGTGAGGTTGAGATAATTTGGTAGAAAAAATTAAGGTTTTATCTTGAACATGAGAAACATTAGAAAATAAATTAAAATCTACTTTCTTAGAATCTTTTATTTGAGATTATAAAAATGCTTTAGAAAATAGAAAAAAATTATGTAAAAATATTAATTCTGATTTCTGTAAAAAGAATAAGCTTAAATTAATTAGTTATAGACCAGTAGATTTTAAATGAAATATTTTAGATAATTTAAAAATAATAATTGATTGAAGAGATTTCTGAAAATTAAAATGAAAAAATAACTTTGTGTTAGAAAATAAGTTTATACATAGGATAAAATTATCTAAGGAATGATATTTAGATTTTTATAAAAAAGTTTTTATTGATTCAAATTGAGATTTAAATGAAAGTATTAATCCAAAGTTATTAAAATCTGATTTAGAAAAAGGAATAAATAATAATGAAAAAATAAAAATTAAATCAGATAATTTTATTTTTAATATAAATAAAAATAGTTTTATTACAGAAAATTGAAATGAATACAAATGAAAGGTAAAAGTTTATATTTTTGATATTACTGAAGAGGATTGAGATTTAAATATTTTAAATTTAGATGTATTTGATGATAAATGAACATATTTATGAAACTCAATGGTTACATTTTGAATGCCCTTAATAAAAGCTTATGATGAAGAATGAAATGAATTAAAAATCTGAAAAGAGGTTTTATGAAAATGAAAAATACAAAATCAAGAAAAATCTCCAAATATGGATTTAGTAAATGTTCCTAAAAATAAATGGTTATCTAAGAATGATTTAGATAAATATAATATTCCACCTTTTTGGTATTTAGATCAAAATAATGGAGTTTGGGTTAATTCAAAAATGAAAATTTTAGATAATGAGTGAAACTATGAATTCAAATTATTTACAAAATAATACTTTACTTTTTAAAACAAAATGATATGAAAAAAATAATTTTTTTATTATTAGTTTTTATTTATATTTTTCCTATAAATAATGTGAATGCTAATATTGATCAAACTAATTCTTTTAATTTTACTTATGATTGTATAAACTGACAATGAATTTTGAAAACAGATTTTAATCTATGATGACATCATCATTATTATAGACAATATAAAATTAATAAACCTTGAATAATAGAAATAGCTGATGAAAAGCATACAACAGTTAGTAGATCTACAAATATATCTATTTCTGGTTGTGATTATGTTCCAGAAACTTGTAATATTAATAATGAATGAGATTGGGAATATTTAGAATGACAAGATATAAACTATTTAATTTTAAATATTAATACAGATTTAGAAATACAGAAAGATTGAGATAGGTTAAAAATTAATTGATCTTGAGCTATTGATAATGTAGATATAAATTTTAAAAATATTTATAGCTGATCTTGAAAAAACTTAGAATTAGAATTAAATGATTCATGAATTAAATTAATAGAATATTGATATGATTGAAATTGAGATTTAGATTCACAAATAGTTAGAAATATTATTCTAAATAATAGAATTTTAGATTGAAAAAATGAATTTTATTATGAATTTAGAAGTAATAATAAAAAAATAATTATAAAACAAAGAATATTTAAAAGAGAAAATACTTGAGTAATTAATAGTACTGATTGATGATATGAAATATTTTCTGCATATAATTGAACTAATTCAGATGAGAGAAATTTATGATGATGTGCTAATCCAATTTGACAATCCAATTATTGATATTGTACTTGATTAGATTATTGGGATTATATTCAACATCATTATACTACTACAAAAGTTAAATTATATTGAGTTTCTTTAAATTGTAGAGAAATTGAATATTCTAATTGAGATACAAAAGTTGATACAGAGTCTTATGATTGAACATTATGAGGAATTATTACACCAGAGTTTTGATGAGACTTAGAAATTAACTGAGCTTTTGAATGAAATTGGGGAACAACTATTTACTCAAATAAAAAAATAACTGTAAATTACCTAAAATATATTAGAGTATGAGAAATATGAGGTAAGAAATTATGAATTAAGAAGATTAAAGCAAGTTTAAAACAAAATGATTTTACTTTAGGAGAAAATGAAATACTTTTAGATAGTATACAAAATACAACTGGTTTTTTCCCTTTAATGACTTTTAAAATAGAAGATAATTCTTGAAATATAATTACAAAAATAAAATGAAATTATCAATTAGTCTTAACATTTTTTACTGATTATTGACAACAAGTTTGAACTTATGAAATTCCTTTAACTATTATACCTAATAATAATTTAAAAGTTCTTTGACAATTAAATATAGATAAAACAAAAGTATTTGCAACAAATAATACAGAAGATAAAATAAAAATTTGTACAGAGATTAGAGATGAATTTTGAAATAAAATAGATAAAGAATATGATGTTAATGATGATAATGTAGAAAATTTTAATTGAATAAAAGATTTAAATAATACAGAATGATTAAATATATCTAGTGTAGCTTTTGAAAATTCTAAATTTTGTTTTAATATTAATTCAGTTGTTCCAGGTAAAAAAAGTTTAAAATTTAGGATAAAAGTTCCAAAACATATTGAAAATGCTAATTTAGAAGCTAATTGAGATTTTCAAAGAATTTATTTAAATACTAGTGAAATTAAATTTAAGAAGCCAATATCTTGAAAATTAAGTATTGATTGAGTAGATAATCCTGCATTGAATACTAATTATAAATTTAATATTAATTTAGAAAATATTTGATGAATTACTGATATATCTAATTGAAAATTAGATATAAATAGTGACTCAATAGAAGTAAAAAGTAATTGACATAAATGGAAAGAATGAACTTTTAAATTAATTGAAGATAACTTTTATGTCAATTCTAATTGAGAATTATCTTTTTCATGAACTGTGGATGCAGATTTTAATTATTTAGATAAAATTAAGATTTGATTTAATAATTTAAAAATTTCTTATAATATAATATGAAATAATATTTCATATTATTTAGATAATTCTGATATTGAATGATGTGGTACTGAAACGTTATGAGTAAAGATTTATTGAAATTTACAATGAGACTGAAAAGCAGATAAAGTTTGACAAGTAAAAAATTTTTCTGACTTATCAAAATGAAGTTTAAGAGCAAAAATTAGAAAAAATGCTTATGTATTAATTAAAAACATGAATAGTTGAGATGTTTTAAATTGAGTTAAGTATATAGAATGAGAGGATATTAAAATTTCTTGAAATAATTTATGATTTGAAACTTTGATTGTTAAAAATTGAAATGTGATTATTTCAGATGATTTAAATACTGATAATAAAAAACTTTGAATTATAGTTTTAAAAGATAATTATAATATTAAAACAGATTTTAATATATCTTGAAATATATATGTAAATAATAATGTACAAAATATTAATGCAATTATTTATGCTGATTGAACATTTAGGAGTTCTAGATCTGATTGAACAAGTTATTCTGATTGAGATTTAGGTAGTGTATTAATTCTTAATTGAAGTCTTTTTACAAGAAATACTATTTGATGATCTGTATGAAAGAATACTTTACCTTGATGAAAAGAAATTTTAGATTCAAATGAATATTATTTAGCTAATATATATGATTTAAATAATATTAGAAAACAAATTCTTTCTTGTTGAGATGATAGTTATTCATTTATTATAAAATATAACCCTTCTATTCAAACTAATCCACCTAAAGGATTTAGTGGATAAAAAAATAACAGAAATCTAAAAGAGATCTGTTAAAAAATAAAAACTGTGTTTTACACAGTTTTTATTTTTTGTCTTAAATTATCTATATTTCAAGCTCACATTAAAATGATTATAGAATTTTTATTTTTTTTATCAAATTCATTAATTAAATCTAGAGTTTTTTCAAAATTTTCTCAATCAATTTTATTTTTATGATTTATTTTATTAACAAATATTTTAGAATTCATTTTTGCTTTATCTTCTTCACTATCTCTTGATTCATAAATATTTGGAACAATTAATTCATCAGTATCTTTAAAACAAGTTTTAAAATCTTCCAATAATTCTAAAGTTCTATTATATTGATGAGGTTGGAAAATTGTAAGAATTTTTGTAGGGGCATCCCTTGTGGGTGCCCTGTTTTCTTTTAATGCTTTCAAAGTTAATCTTATTTCTGTTGGATGGTGACCATAATCACTCATCAGAGTATTTCAATTTTTAGTTTTTCATATGATTTCCATTCTTCTCCAAACTCAACTATAATTTTCTAATGCATTTAATATATTATGTTCATGTACTCAAACCATAATTCATACTACATAAGCAAGTTTTGCATCAAATAATATGTGATTTCAAGGAACTTTCATAGTTATTTCAGGAAAATTTAGTTCTTCTCAAGTTGAACAAATTAAATATTTATCTGAATACACTTCAATATAATTTATATCTTCTCTTAAATTTAATAACTTTTTACAATTTTTATCATCTCAGTTTAGAATAACAAAACCTCAAGGTTTAACATTTTCTATAAATTCTTTATAAGCATAAATATAATCTTCTAAATCTTTATAATAATCAAGATGATCTATTTCTATATTTACTATAATTGCAACTGTTGGTTTATATTTTAAAAAACTTCTTTTATATTCACAAGATTCAATTACAAAATATGGACTATCAGAAAAATAAGCATTTTTTCATCAAAATTCTTTTAGAATTGTTCACACAATTGTGTTTACATTTTCTAGACTATTTTTTAAAACTAGACTAGTTAGGGAAGTAGTAGTAGATTTTCAATGAGTTCAAGCTATTGCAATAAGTTTCTTTGAATTAACTATTTCAGCTAAAGCTTCTGGATAAGTTTGAATTTGTACATTTAAATTTATAGCTTTTTTTAGTTCACTTTGAGTTTTAGGAACTGCTTCTGTATAAATTATTTTTTCAAAATTATTATTTACTCTAGATTCATCACTTCAAATAATAATATTACATCATTCTTCTTTCAATTTCTGAATTAATTCAGAATCACTCATATCACTTCAAAAAACTTCATATCATATATGAAGATAATATCTAGCAATTGCTGAAATTCAAATTCAACCGATTCAAATTATGTATATTTGTTTTTTATTCACTAAATGTTTTTTTTAAGATTTCTAAAATATTTTCATAGATTTCTCAATCTAAATCAGCTAAATCTGATGAATCAAATTTTCATAAAACCCAATCAGATACATCATATTTAGTATCATATCAAATTCAAATTTTAATTCTTTTAAAATTTTTTCAAAAATGAGAGATGATTGATTTTATTCAGTTATGTCCTCAAGCAGATCAAGTTTCTCTAAACCTAATTTTTCAAAATTCCATATCTTTATCATCATATATAACTACAAAGTCTTCTAAATCAATTTTATAAAAATCTACTATTTTTTTAATACTTTCTCAACTTAAATTCATAAAAGTTTGAGGTTTTAATAGAATAGTTTTTTCTCAATCAAATCTTCATTCACTTATCTCTCATTTAAATTTTGTTTCATGTTTAAAATCAGAAAAATTATTTTCTTTTGCAAATTTATCTAAAAATATAAATCATACATTATGTCTTGTTTTTTCATATTGTTTACCAGGATTTCCTAGTCATATTATTAGTTTCATTTTTTTCTTTTATTATTTTTATTTATCCCAAAACCACTTTATCACTAAAATTTGTATTCTAGTAGCTAATCTTGAAAATAATCTAAATATATAATTTTTTGGTTCTTTTTCAAAAAGTCCAAAATCAAATATATAAATATGTTTTCAATCTGTTATTAAATTATGAATTTTATTTGGTTTCATAGCAAAGTCACTTCACAATAAATCAAGATAAACTCATTCTTTTTTCCAAAAAATTTCATTAATTATAATTAATTTTTTAAATTGTGAAAGAAGTAAATAATTTTCTGCTAAATCTTTTTTAGAAAGAATTTTTCATTTTATTTCTTTTTGTTTAATTATATAATGTCAGTCTGAATTTTTTAGAATTTCAGTTGGAGCAATTTTAATAACTTTTCAGAAATATTTTTTTATTAATTCAAAATTTTTTTTAGCTTGTTCAAAACTATCATTTTCTCTATAAAATATTTGTTTTCATATAAAACTTGGCATTTTATAATAATCTCATTTATCAAAAAAAACAAAGTTTTCTCACAAAATTCTCCAGTTTATTTTTTTCTTTTTTAATTCATTAATTCTGTCTATTTCACAGCAATTATCTCATAAATTTTTTGTGGGCATTTTTTAATTGTGGATTAGTTACATGAGTATAAACTTGTGTTGTAGTTATACTTGAATGACCAAGCATTTCTTGAACATCTCTAATTCATGCTCAATTACTAAGTAAGGTTGTAGCAAATGAATGTCTTAAAGTATGAGCAGAGATATTTTTTAAAATAAATGCTTTTAGAGCATATTTTTTAATCATTGTTGTAATAAAAAACCTTGATAATCTCATTTTTTCTCAATAAACTTCATCAGTTATTGAAAGGTTTTCTGTTTTAATATTATGTCTTATGAATAAAGCATCAAAATTATCAGACCTTTTTTCTAAATAATATTTAATTAATTCAGCAGAGTGTTTAGTTAAATATACAACTCTAACTTTTTTACCTTTTCATCTTACTCAAAATTCCAATCTTTTCAAGTCAACATCCTTTATATTTAGATTTGTTAATTCAGAAATTCTGAGTCCAGTAGAATAAATCATTTCCATAATTGCTAAATCTCTTAATCAAATTAATGAATTTTTATCAGGTGCTTCAAATAATCTTTCTAATTCTTCTTTAGTTAAATATTCTACCATTCTAGGGTCAGCTTTGATTAAATCAATTGCTGTTGGAGAAAGACTTTTAATTCATTTTTTTTCACAATATTTTAAAAAAGCTCTTAAGCTTATCATATATGCATTAGCAGTTTTAATTGAAATAGATTTTTTTGCAACTTTATATAAATAAGTTCTAAATCACTCAGCTAAATCAAGAGTTATTTTTTCTACTTTAAAAGAATTTGAATCAATATTTTTTTCTTCCAAATATTCATAAAATTTATTAAGATGTCTATCATACTGAATAATAGTATTTTGAGATTTATTTTTTATAACTTCTAGATATTCTAAAAAATTAGTATGTGCTTGGTGAAAAATCATAAATATATATTTTAATATTATGTTAACTATTTTACTTATTTTTGTTTGTTTTACAAAAAAAAATACTAGAATTTTGCTAGTATTTAAATCAAAAATCTTTATCAGTTTTTGTTAAAATTTCATAACCTGTTTCAGTCACTAAAATTGTATGTTCCCATTGAGCTGATAGACTTCAATCTTTTGTTTTAACAGTCCAGTTATCATTTAAAACTTTACATTGATGTTTTCATATATTAATCATTGGTTCAACTGTAAAAATCATTCATACTTCCATAATTTCACCTGAATTCTTTTTAGCTTTATGAAAAACATGTGGAGCTTCATGAAATGCTACTCAAACTCAGTGACCAGTATAATCCATAACTACTGAATAACCTAAAGGTTCTACATATTTTGCTATTTCATAACCAATATTTCCAAAATAATTTCAAGGTTTGATTTGTTCTATTCAAATTTTCCAAGCTTCATGTGCTGCTTTTATTAATTTATCTGCTTTTACTGAAATTTCTCAGACAGTATACATTCTAGAAGCATCTCAGAAATATCAATCAACAATTGAAGTTACATCAATATTTAAAATATCACTTTCTTTTAATATTTCTCCCTCATCTGGAATTCAGTGACAAATTGTATCATTTAAAGAAATACAAGTATATTTTGGAAATCAGTGATAACCAATACAAGCACTTGTACCACCATTTTTTAAAATAAATTCATTACAAATATTATCTAATTCAAGAGTTGAAATTCAAGGTTTTACATACTTTCAAATCATATCTAGAGTTCTAGCTGTCAATAAACTAGCTTTTCTAATTCCTGCTATTTGTTCAGGAGTTTTTATTATTATTTTTTCTTCCATTAATTATATTATTATTTCAGGTTCCCCATCAGTTATTAAAATAGTATGTTCATATTGAGATCAAAGACTTCAGTCTTCAATAAAAATTTCCCAATCTCATTCATCAACAATTTTTCAAGAAGTTTCTCATAATATTGGTTCAATAGCCAAAGTCATTCATTCTTTTAATAATGCTCAATATCCTGCTTTTCAATGATTTGGAATATATGGAGTATCATGAAGTTTATATCAAATAGCATGTCCAGTTAAATCTTTTACTACATGAAATCAGGCTGTCTCAATCTCTTTTTGAATAGCAGCACTAATATCTCAAACTCTATTTCAGGCTTTGCATTGTTTAATTCAAGCATATAATGCATTTTTATTTGCTTGGATTAATTTTGCTCATTTTGGATTTTTATCTTTTCAACCAATAATAGTTGTAAAGGCTGCATCTGTATTTATTCATATCTTTTTATCTTTTATTCAGAAATCAAAAGTTACTAAATCTCAATTATGAAAAACTAATCATTTTCTTGCTCTTCAATGAACGACTACATCTCAAACAGAAATACAAATATTATCTGGAAAATCATAAACTCACTTAAAGCCACATAAAACATTATGTTCTTTTGCAATTTTTCAACAAAGTTTATTTACTTCTATCGCAGTTGTTCAGTCTTTTAGAATTTTCCTAATTTCTTCAAATATAAGTTTATGCACTTTTGCATTTTCTCTCATTATTTGAATTTCTTTTTTATTTAATAGTTTCATTTATTTTTTTAATTTCTATAATTACATTTTCAAGCTCAATAATCTTGCTGATTACAAATTTTTTCACTTTTTGGAATTATTTTTTCTAAAGTATTAATACTTTTTCATAAATTATAATGTAAATTAATAATTCTTGCTTGAAGTTTGTCAGTTGCTTTATTTTGCTTTGCAATAATTCACATATTTTGCTTAACAAGTATTTTTATTTTTTGAGCAATATCAGAATCATCATATATATTTGAATCAGTATTAACTATATCTTTGTATGTGAATTTTTCTATTTCAGGTGTTGATATATTTATATCTGTAATTGCTTTTTTTAATGAATTTACTTGTTTTGACTCAAAAGGTTCTGATATTTGTTCTAAAAAATTATCAAAAGAATTTCTTATTGGATTATTTCACATTGAAAATCAAAAATCATTTCATTGAAATTTTTTCAAATCATTTAATACAGCATCTCAGTTTTTAGTACTAACTCATTGCCTTGCTAATTCCTCATTTAATAAATTTCTTTCAATTTTATCATATTTTTCTCATGAATAATCATTAATTCATAATAATAAATCCCATGCTTTTATCCATTCATCAATTCAACTTTTACTATCTCTATCATTTAATATAATTTTATCTTTTATTTTTTCAATTCTGTCTATACTTCAACCTTTACATTCTGCACAAGATTTATAAGTTTCTTTATTATAATTATTTTTTATTTCAGTTTTAAAATCTTCAGGTATTCAAAATAATTTATCATAACTTGAACTTCATACTAATGATTTAAATCACATAAATCAAAGCTCTTTTCTTATTATAAGATTTATTCTATTGTTATTTTGAATTAAATTTCTAATTACATCTTCTGTATTATTTCATAATTTTTCTAAACATTTTCAATTATCCTCAACTCAATTACAAGCTTTCTTTATATCAAATTTATCTCAACTATATCATCATTTAATAACTTTTGATAAAAAATAATTTAATTTTTTATTTTGATTATCTATTAATCTTAAATCTCTTGAAATAGGTGTTGGGACATCTCAATCAATATTTGTTAAAAAATATTGAAAACCACTTTCCACTTCACTCCAATTAAAAATAGAATTATAAATTCTAAGTCATATTTTACTAGAAAAACTGTTTTTAGTGGAAACTTTTGTTCATGCAATTGATATATTTGTTGGTATTGATGAACCAGTGTATGATTTTCAAAGATTATTAGAAATATTATCTATAATTTTATTATTATTTTCTATATATTTTAACACTGTTTCAGGAGTACCTCATTTTATCTTACATCCACTTTCACAAGTTCATTTAGCAAAAGAATTATATGCTATAGTATTACATATAATTATTAAAAAAATCAGATTATATAATAGTTTTTTTATCAAAGGTTTTGAGATGAAAATTAATATTTTTTTATTTATAAAATTATATAAAAAAAACTTATATTTGCAAAAAAAAGTATTAGAAATTTAAAAAATAAAATAATTTTAATTTTAAAATTATTTTTTAAACTTAATTTAAAGTTTATATATATTATAGCAGTAACCTAAAAAAATAGGTTTTATATTTTAAATATTAATTTGTATATTATGAAAACAAATAAAAAAGTTTTAGTTTCTATGTTTGCTATTATTGCTATATTATTTACTTCTTCTGTTTCAGCTATGGGACCAAGAGATGGTTCTGGAAAAAATTCATGAACAAATACTAATTTTGTTGATGAAAATGAAAATGGTATTGCTGATGGTCAAGAAGATGATGACAATGACTGAATCTTAAATAAAGATGATGAAGATTATGAAAAATCTAATGAAAATATGAGAGATGATGATAATGATGGAATTCCAAATAAAGATGACGAAGATTATGTAAAATCTCAAGATGGTACAGGTAATCAAAATAGAAATGCTATGAAAAAAGGTTCTGGAACAATGAATGGTTCATGAGCAATGGATGGACAAGGAAATATGAATAAAAAACAATCTAAATATGTAGATAATGCTAAAAAAGCACAATATAAAAAAGCAATTCAAAATAAATACCAATCAACAATTGATTGATTAAGTACTGATAAATTAGAAACTTTAGTTACTAAAATTGATGATTTAGAAGTTAAAATTGAAGCTTCTACTTCTTATACTGAAGATAAAAAAGAATCACTTATTAATATATTAGAAGCTTTAAAAGAAGTTGTTAATGAAAGATTAGAAACTGAATGAATAAATATTGATGATTTATTACAATAATATTTTATAAAAATCAATAATTAATAATATTTTAAGAAAATGAATAAAATAATTACTATTTTAGTTTCAATTGCTTTACTTTCTAGTTGTTGAGTGAATAATGATTTAGAAAAAGAAGAAAAAAAAGTAGAAGTGAATGTTAATCAAAATAATTTAAATTGAACAGATGATATTATTAATTTAACATCAGATGAGGAAAAAATTATAAATGATTTGTTTAAATAGTTTTTTAAACTTTATTTAAACAAAAAAGTTATTATACATATAATTATGTATAATAACTTTTTTTATGAAAATATTAATAATTGAGGATCATCCAAAAATAAGAGAAAATATTATGAAGTTTTTAAAAATTTCATGATATATTTCTGAATGAGCTATGAATTGAAAAGAATGATTATTGAAAATAGCTATAAATAAATATGATTTAATAGTTTTAGATATAAATATGCCAATAATGGATGGTAGAAAATTTATTAAAAAATTAAGACTTAATAAAAATAATATTCCAGTTATTGCCTTGACATCAAATTCAATGATTGATGATAAACTAGAAATGTTTGATTTATGAGTTGATGATTACTTAACTAAACCTTTTGAATTAAAGGAATTAGATGCAAGAATTAAGTCATTATTAAAAAGGAAAGAAAAGATAATTGAAAAAAGAATAATTATTTGAGATTTAATTATAGATTTAAATAAACATAAAATTTTAAAGAATAATGAAGAAATTCATTTCTGAAATAAGCATTTTTTAATTATAGAATTTTTAGTAAAAAATAAATGACTTATTAAATCAAAAAATCAAATCTTAGAAAAAGTATGGTGAGAGCTAGAAGAAAATTTAAATATAAATTCTACAACTTTAGAAGCTCACATATCAGTTATTAGAAAAAAATTAGGAAAGGATTTTATTAAAACTATTAAGTGATCAGGTTATATTATAGAATAAAAATAATTATATGAATTTAAAATATGAACAAAAATTAGCATTAAAAATTACATCAGTATTAATGTTGATTTTTATATTTAGTTTTTGAACATTTATTTTTTTAAACCATAAAATTTCTTTTGAAAAAGAAAAAAATGAGTTTATTGAAAACTTTAAATCTGTGCCTTCAAATTATATAATCAATTTAATTAAATGAGAAAAACCTAAATATTTAAAATGAGATTGAAAATGAGCATGAAACTCTATTTATAAAAAAGTTTTTAGAAATGTTTATATAAAAATTTGAAATAAAGAGTTTAAAAGATGATTTTTTGTTGATAATGAAATAAAAAATAAAATTATTTATGATTTAGAGAATAAAGAAATAAAAACTGTATGATTTTTAAATGAAAAGTTATTAGTATATAAAATTAAAAATGATGATATTACATTAGTTATTTGAAAAGATATAAGTTATATTTCTGATTCAATAAAAAGATTAGTTTTTATTGCTTTTATTATAAGTATTTTATCTTCAATCATTTTATATTTCTTTAGTTTGAGATTAGCATATAAAACAACTAAAAATTTAGAAGAAGCAAATTTAAAATTAAAAGAATATAATTATAATCTTGCTCATGAATTAAAAACACCTTTATCAGTTTTAAAATTAGATTTAGAATTATTAGAAATGTCTTGAAATGTAGATAATGAAATTATTAAATCTAGTAAAGATGAAATTAAATCTATGCAAGAAATAATTGATGGATTATTATTTTTAAGTGAAAATAAAACTGATATAAAAAAAGATAATATTTTTTTAGAAAAAGAAATAAAGAGTATTCTTGATAAGAATTTTTCCTATACTAAAATTAATGGGTTCTTTTTATTCTATTAGGAAAAAAAAATGTAATAAAGCTGATAATAAAAAGAAAAACAAGTTATTTTCATATTAGTAACTTGTTTTTTTGT
>Ga0256843_1000434_pt1 | contig 35739 bp, 38 predicted proteins | sample AlvinellametaG_FD_191572 | JGI IMG/M metagenome (GOLD analysis project Ga0256843, IMG submission 191572) | Pompeii worm associated microbial communities from hydrothermal vent at the East Pacific Rise, Pacific Ocean - Alvinella | ecosystem: Host-associated > Annelida > Integument > Unclassified ...
CTAGGTGATTTCAAGGTTAGGATAAAAGATATACTAGACGATAAGAAAGAGCAAGAGATAGAGAAACTAAAGCAGAGATATAGTAAAAAAGAGAAAACTCTACTCAATCGTCTAAGTAGAGCAAAAGATAGAGTAGCAAAAGAGGAAGCAGATGCCAATCGCTCAATGGTAGATACAGGTATAGCAATATTAGGGGCTCTGTTTGGTAGGACTAGTACAGCCAAGATAGGACAAGCACTATCAAAAGGTAGTAGAGCCTATAAAGAGAGAGGCGATATCACTATGGCTCAAAAAGAGGTAGAGAAAATTCAAGAGGAGATAGAGATTTTATCTGAGGAGTTAGAGTCAAAGATTGATGAGTTGGCTATAAAATATGATGTAGATAGTATAGAGATTACAACAGTATCTATAAAACCCAAAAAGAGTGATATAGTGGTAGATAGTTTGGCTATTGTGTGGATAACATAGTTTGAAGTATATAGTTACTATATTTTTAATAGGTTGTAGATAAGGAGATATGAAAAAGAGTATATGTATAAGGCTAATTCTGCTAAAATTCCAAAATTATTATTGGAAAAAGGAATGTAATGAATATTACAGCAACAAAAAAAGATAGTGCAAATGTTTTAGTGACAGCTAAAATAGATAGTGCTGATATTGAAAAAAATATCAATAAAATTGCTAAACAACTTGCAAAGACTCAACAAGTTGATGGATTTAGGAAAGGTAAAGTACCTGTAGCAATTATCAAAAAAATGTATGGAGAGAGACTTCAACAAGAGGCAGAGAGTGAAGTATTAAACAAAATTATTGAAGAAGCAAAAAAAGAGCTTGATATCAAAACAGAAGATATTATTGGAGATCCAATATTTAATAAATTTGAAAAAGTTGATGATGGAATTGATGTAGAGCTAGTTATCTCTCTTAAACCAACTATTGAAGCAGAGGGTTATGAAAAGTTGGCACCAGAGTTTGAAGAGCCTGTAGTTGACCCAAAAGAGGTAGAAGAGAGACTAAATACACTTTTAGAAAATAATACTCCTTATAAAAAACTAGAAGAGGATAGACCTCTACAAGATGGAGACCAAGCAGTTTTTGATTTTGTTGGAAAAATTGATGGTGTAGAGTTTGATGGTGGTAAAGCAGAAGGGTTTGAGCTAGTTATTGGTTCAGGTAGATTTATACCAGGTTTTGAAGACCAGATGATAGGTATGAAAAAAGGTGAGACAAAAGATATCACTGTAACATTCCCAGAGGATTACCAATCAGCAGATTTGGCTGGTAAAGAGGCTGTATTTACTGTAACTCTACATGATATCAAGGCTAGAGGTGAAGTTACGCTTGATGAAGAGATGGTAAAAAGATTAATCCCAGGTGACGAGAATGCAACTGCTGATACTGTAAAAGAGAAAGTAGAAGAGCAAATCAAATCTGAAAAAGTAGCAAAATTATATAATGAAGAGTTAAAACCAAAACTAATGGAAGCGTTGGTAGCAGAGTATGATTTTGATTTACCAGAGAATATTGTAGAACAAGAGATTGATGCACAAGTTAACCAAAAAGCTCAAAGTATGACTGAAGAAGAGTTAGCAGAGTATAGAGGTAATGATGAGAAAATTAATGAGCTTAGAGAGTCAGTTAGAGAAGATGCAATCAATTCTGTAAAAGCTACATTTTTAATCGATGCTATTGCTAAAAAAGAGGAGATTACAGTAAATGACCAAGAGGTAACTCAAACTATCTACTATGAGGCGATAATGAGTGGACAAGACCCTCAACAAATTATTGAGTATTATCAAAATAATAATCTTTTACCAGCTGTAAAAATGGGTATGATAGAAGATAAACTATTCTCTAAAATTTTAGGTTTAGATAAATAAATTCTCTAAGTGGGTATATCTATACCCACTCTACATAAACACTTAAGTAAAAAAAGTGTATTCTCCTATTTAATAAAATTAAAAAATATTTAAAGGTATAAATATGAGTTATATTCCTTATGTTGTAGAACAGACAGGTCGTGGTGAAAGAAGTTATGATATATATTCAAGACTACTAAAAGATAGAATTATAATGTTAAGTGGTGAGGTTAATGACCAAGTAGCCTCTAGTATTGTAGCTCAACTACTATTTTTAGAAGCTCAAGACCCAGATAAAGATATATACTTTTATATCAACTCTCCAGGTGGAGTTATCACAAGTGGGTTATCTATGTTTGATACTATGAACTATATCAAGCCTGATATTGTAACTATCTGTATAGGTCAAGCTGCATCTATGGGTGCATTTTTGCTCTCAGCTGGAACAAAAGGTAAGAGATATGCCCTACCTCATTCAAGAATTATGATACACCAACCATCAGGTGGAGCTCAAGGACAATCAACAGATATCCAAATACAAGCTCAAGAGATACAGAGACTAAAAGATACTCTCAATGAGATTATGGCTGAAAATTGTGGCAAAACACCACAAGAGTTAGAGAGAGATACAGAAAGAGACTACTTTATGTCAGCACAAGAGGCTGTAGAGTATGGACTTATAGACAAAGTTCTAACTAAAAGTTTTAACTAAGGTTATATAGATGATAAGAGATATAGTTATCTACCCTGATAAACGCTTAAAACTTATCTCCAAAGAGGTAGTAGAGTTTGATAGTGAGCTTCATACTCTACTAGATGATATGTATGATACTATGATAAATAAAAAAGGGGTTGGTTTAGCAGCTATTCAGGTAGGAGTTGACAAGAGAGCTTTGATTATTAATATACCAGAGGATGATAGTGATATTCAATTAAAAGAGAACACGCTAGAGATTATCAACCCTGTTTTTATAGAAAAAGATGGAGTCCAAAAGCATCAAGAGGGGTGTTTGAGTATCCCTGGTATATATGAGGATATCGAGAGAGCCAAACATGTAAAAGTTGAATATCAAGATAGGTTTGGAGTTAAACATACTATAGAAGATGATGATTTTTTAGCTGTAGCTATTCAACATGAAACAGACCACTTGAATGGTAAAGTTTTTATAGAAAAACTCTCTATTTTGAAAAGAAAAAAGTTTGAAAAAGAGTGGAAAAAAAGACAAAAGAATACGCTTTAAATCTCTTGGATTGCCAAGAGATTTAACCAACCATATTTTTAAATGCTGCGAGTAGTTTAGCTAATATTCCTTTTGGTGTGACAAGGTCATCTAAGAACTCTTCATAGGTCATATTGTGTTCTTCTAGGTATGCTTCAAGATAAGCTAATGAACCTTCCATACCCCTTCTTTTTTCTATATTTAGCATAGTCTCATAAAGCTCTTCCATAGTATCAATGACATTTTGAGGAGCTGCTCTTCTAAATGCTGTTAGTGATTTGATATTGCCGTTTGCATCTTTTTTGACATCAAAATCAGCGATAACCCAGTAGTATTTACCACTTTTGGCTAAGTTTTTAACTACGCCTGAGACAGGTTCTCCTCTTAGAAGACTACTCCATACTAAAAAGAATACAGCTCTTGGCATATCTGGATGTCTCAAGATATTGTGGGGTGAACCTATCAATTCCTCTTCACTATATCCTGAAACATCACAGAAGTTTTTGTTTACAAAAATTATATTCCCTTTAATATCAGTTTTGCTTACAATAAACTTTTTTTTACTAAATTTAATCTCTTCATCAATGGCTATTGGTCTATATATTTTATGTCTCACTTCTTCCCTTACTCATTCTTATTGCTCATTATTTTAGCCAAGAGTTACTAAATAAATGATTTAAACTATTAAAAAAATAACATATAATACTTAGTTAACATAAAAGAATAAAAAATAAGTATAGATTTTTTTTTTATAATCTGCTATGCTTGTAATATATTATACTATAAAGGTTGGATTATGTGGAAGATGATTTATTTAGTACTTGTTGCTTTATTATTTATGAGTGGTTGTTCAGAATACACTGATATAAGTAAAGATGGGGTAAAAATTTCTGGTCAAGTCACTTATGATAGGGTTCCATCGGCTATAAGTTATGGTGGGATAGCGAAGCTTGACTATGAACATACTAAAAAAGTAAGCTCTAAATATATTGTTGTTAAGGCTATAGACAAAGATGGGAAAATTATTGCTCAGACTACAACAGATAAAGATGGGAAATATTCATTATATGTTCCTGCTAATATTGATGTGAAAATTCGTGCTTATGCTAGAATGTATAAAAAAGATTTTTGGGATGTTAGTGTAGTTGATAATACTAATTTGAAGTCACTATATGTTATAGAGGGTGAATATCATAATACAACTAATAAACATAACATTAGAGACCTTCACGCATCTTCTGGATGGGATGGTGAGGGATATTCTGGGACAAGAAATGCGGCACCATTTGCTATCTTGGATAGTATAAATCAAGCTATGGATAAAATAAGAAATGCAGATAAAAAGGCAAAGTTTCCTCAACTTACGGTTAATTGGTCTATTAATAATGTAGCCGCAGCAGGTGATGTTGATAGTGGACAGATAATTACTTCTAATTATGATGGAGCGAGACAGTTATGGATATTGGGTGATGCTAATAGTGATACAGATGAGTATGATGACCATATTATTATTCATGAGTGGGGTCACTATTTTGAAGACCAGTTTAGTAGGGCTGATAATATAGGTGGTTCTCACTCTCCTGGTGAAGCTCTTGATATTCGTGTAGCCTTTGGTGAGGGTTGGGGAAATGCTTTTTCTGGAATAGCAACGGATAATCCTATCTATTTTGATACTTCTGGATATCAGCAATCTAGTGGATGGTATATGGATTTAGAAAATGGAGCTCAACAAAATCCAGGTTGGTATAGTGAGGGTTCTGTTCAGAGGATTTTATATGATTTGTATGATAAGACAAATGAGTCTCATGATAAAACAAGTTTGGGATTTAAACCAATATATGAAGTATTGGTAGGTGCAGAAAAAAATACACCTGCTTTTACGAGTATATTTTCATTTATTGATGCTTTGAAAAAAGAGAATAGTAGTCAAAAAAGAAATATTGATAAGACTGTAGCTTATGAGAGAATTAATAAGATAGATGATGCTTATGGCTCAAATAGAACTAATAATGCAAATTCTCAGGTAGCTACTCCTGTATATAAGAAACTATCAATAGGTCATAGTATTACTGTTTGTACTAGAAATAATTATGGTGTATATAATAAACTAGGTAACAGAGATTTTATTAAAGTCAAAATAGATAAAGATGGCACATATAAATTTGATGCCAACTCCAATAATTATGGTTCTGACCCAGATATGATATTGTATGAGACTACATATCCTCATAAGGATATAGCTATATCATCATATGAAGGTTCTCCTAGTGATACACTTATTGTTAATCTCAAAAAAGGTAATTATCTCTTGGATGTATATGATGCTTCATTCAATAATAGTTGTTCAACTGTTACTTTAAGAAGAAATACAAATAGTTATAATAAATCTACATCTCAGGATAAAAGTGTATCTAAACCAAATAGAGCAAGAAGATTGCCAAAAAGACAATATTATTGATAAAATGTGATTGTACTAAACAATTTCTTTACTATATTATGTAATAATGGAATATTAATTTAAATTAAAGGAATTTTATGAAAAACAAAGTTTACCTTTTGGTAATATCTTTTTTCTTGATTATGATGCAAGGTTGTGGAGATGTTACTATAGATGATGGTACGGCAACCATTCCTTCTAGTAGTAGTGATGTAAATAACAACTCTGATGAAGATGATTCATCTACTACTAGTAGTGGAATATTGAAAATAATAGGAAAAATAACTTATGATAGAGTCCATGTTAATAGTAATGGAGTTGGGCTTGATTATAATAATATTACAAAAGAACCAGCCAAACAGGTAGTAGTAAAAGCCATTGGAACAGATGGAGGAACTATAGCTACTACTACAGCTGATGATAATGGGGATTATGTATTGAGTAATCTGCCAGAAAATACACAGATTAAAGTTAGAGTATATGCACAGTTAAAAAAAGATGGTGCTGGGGGATGGGATGTAAAAGTTGTTGATAATACAAATGGTGATAGTCAATATGTTATAGAGGGTGATTTTGTATCAACAGGAAATAGTGATAGCAAAAGAGACCTTCATGCTAGTTCTGGATGGGATGGAAATTCATATTCTGGTACTAGAGCGGCAGCTCCTTTTGCTATATTGGGGAGTATATATCAAGCAATGGAGAAGGTAAAGAGTGCAGATAGTAATGCTACATTTCCTCTATTAGTAATAAATTGGTCTAAAAATAATATTTCTTCTGGAAATGCTACAGAAGCAGAGCTTAGAGATGGTCTAATTGGTACATCTCATTTTGATGGGACAGAATTATATATTTTGGGTGATGAAAATGGTGATACTGATGAGTATGATGACCATGTTATGATACATGAGTGGGGACACTATTTTGAGGCAAATTTTTCCAGAGCTGATAGTATAGGTGGTATGCACAGCAATGGAGATTTTTTGGATATTCGTGTAGCTTTTGGAGAAGGGTGGGGTAATGCTTGGTCTGCTATTGCTACAGATAATCCTATCTATTTTGACACAATGGGTATTCGACAAGCTGATGGTTTTTATATGAATATCGAATCAGCAGAAAAAGAAAATCCAGGTTGGTATAGTGAAGCATCTATTCAGAGAATTTTATATGATTTGTATGATAATCATGATGATGGGGATGATAATCTATCTCTTGGGTTTAAACCTATTTATGATGTTTTAGTAGGTCCACAAAAGACAACACCAGCATTTACAAGTATATTTACTTTTATAACATATCTAAAAGAGCAGAGAGCATCAGATATAGATAAAATTGATGATATATTAGCTAGTGAAGATATAGACTCTATTGTAGATATCTATGGTAAAACTATAGATAGTAATCAATATAGTGATATGAGTGGTGGAGCGATAGATATATGTACCTATAATAGATATGGAGTAGGAAATAAACTTTATAACCATAGATATATTAGATTTAGTATTGCTCAGAGTGATAGTTATACTTTGAGAATGCAACAAAACAATGGAAGCAGTTCAGACCCAGATTTTTCACTCTATAAGGCATCTCCATTTACAAGAATTGGTACTTCTGATGCTTCTGTTTATGCTGTTGAAGAGGCAACCTATACTCTAACAGCAGGTGATTATCTATTGGATATTTCTGATTTTAATAATCTAACTAAAGCATGTTTTGATGTTACAATAAACTAAAAAAGGATGAAAAATGAACAAAATAAAAACAACAAAGCTATTAATAGCTTCTATGTTATTAACAACTCTAATGGGGGGAGTAGCAATGGCAAAAGATACTAAAGATACTAAAATAGCTAAGGGTACAACTATAGGACATTATCAAAAACCAGGTGCTCCTGTTGATTTGACTTATAAAAGTACTAGAGTAGATGTGGGAGAAGTAGCAGATATAAATATTTCTCTATCTACTACATTGAAATCTGGAGAGATGGATGTACTTTTGAGTCTTGATGATAATTTAGAACCAATAGGTGATAGTTATGATAGTGTGACATTTATGTTGTCTCCTAATCAAAATAACTATGATATTAATCTAAAAGTAAAAGGTAAAAAAGATGGACTTTATTATATTAGACTGTTAATTGAGGTCAAAGGTGATAATAGTCCAAAAATGAGAGCTTTAGCTGTACCAGTTTATATAGGGGATGGTCAGTTGAAAAAGAGAAGTAGTCAAAAGATTATGAAGGCTATGAGTGGCGAAAATATATCTATTTCAAAAGCTCAAGAGACTATAGAAATTATTAAATAAAATAGTCAAATGAAGGGATAATTTATATCCCCTCATTATATTTATGCAGTTTCAGTATCAATTATATCATCATTGTTATTTTCTATCTGTTTAACAGTCTCTTCATATGTAACCATTGTTCCTATTACTCTACCACCCTCTTCAGTTTTAATATTTTTAACAGTTATTTCACCTTGTACAAAACCATTCTTACCTACTTCTAGTAGCTCAGAAGCTGTCAGTTTACCCTCTATTTTACCATTGACAGTAATCTTCTTACTCTCTAATCTATCTGTTTTGACTTTACCATCGTGACCTACTTCTATAATATCTTCGGCATTGACTTTACCATCTACAGAACCATTGATAACAACTTTTTTACTTTGAATTCTCTGTGCTTGAACAGTTCCCTCTCTCTCGATAGTTACTGTCTTTTCTGTTACGATGTCACCTGTCACATTTCCACTAACTAATAGGTGTACAGCATAAATTTTGTGAGAGACTTTACCTTGTTTTTTTACCTCTAAATCACTACAATAAATCTCACCTTTGAGTTCACCCTCTATTGCAACATTTTTGGCTTTTATTGTACCATTTACCACACCACTAGCACCGATTGTTACATTGTCAACTGTGATATCTCCATCTAGTACTCCTTCTACTTGTACAAAATCACTACCTGTAATGTTTCCTGCTACTCTAATACCTTTTGATATAATAGTTGCTAGGTTTGTTTTAGGTTGTGGTTTTGGTGCATTGTTTTGTTCTACTGCTGGTTTATTACTTTTGTTTTTTTCTTTACTGCTAAAAAATGCCATCTTCTAGTCCCCTTTAATTTTTGATTTGGTGTATTATGATACTAATGATAACCAATAGTAGCTTAGTAATTTATCTATCTATTAGAGGATATGCTGAGATAGTTAAAAAAAGATTATATATAATATGAAAGTATAAAAAATATATTTTTTTTTGTTCTAAAATATTAATAAATGGTGCTTAAATAGAGTTTAAATAAATTTGGATATAATACGCGACCTCATTCTCTATGAGTAATACCTAATGAAAGGAAACAGTATGCCAAAAATGAAAAGCGTTAAAGGTGCTGTAAAGCGTTTTAAAGTTAAAAAATCTGGTAAAATTAAAAGAGGAACTGCATATAGAAGTCATATTTTGACAAAAGTTGATGGTAAACATCATCGTCAAGCTAGAAAAGCAAAATATGTATCTAAAGCAGATGCTTCAAATATAAAAGAGATGATTGTTTAATCTAAACAGTTAAAAAAGCTACTCCTAATAAAATTAGGACAAGTTCAAGTATAACACTTGACACCTATTCTTAAAAAAGACATGGTAAAGGATAAAAATGAGAGTAAAAACAGGTACAGTAAGAAGAAGAAGACATAAAAGACTTCTAAAACAGGCTAGAGGTTTTTATAGTGGAAGAAGAAAACACTTTAGAAAAGCAAAAGAACAATTAGAGCGTTCATTAGTATATGCTTATAGAGATAGAAGACAGAAAAAAAGAGATTTTAGAAAACTTTGGATTGTAAGAATTAATGCGGCTGCTAGATTAAATGATATGAACTATTCAACATTTATGCACGGATTGAAATTAGCAAATATTGAGCTTGATAGAAAAATCTTGGCTGATATGGCTATGAATAATCCAGAAGCGTTTACAAAAGTAGCAGAAGCTTCAAAACAAGCTTTAGCATAGTTTTCTTTTATTTAGAGGTTATTTTTTGACCTCTAAATTTAAATATATTAGTCTATAAATTATAAGGATGCGTAAGCACTATTTGAATTTATGACTCTTTCTCCCCTGAGAAATCTTCTTTTATAGAATGGTTTTTTATGAAATGAAGTAATAATCACTTTCTTTTTGGCTGAACTAGCATGAATAAACTTTCCATTACCTATGTATATACCAACATGATTTACTTTTCCTCTAAACTTATGTTCTGTATCAAAAAATACTAAATCCCCTTTTTCTAGTTCATCAAAAGAGACTTTTGTACCCACTTTAGCTTGATGACCAGAGTACCTTGGTAGAGTAATGCCATTTTGTTTAAAAACATATTTAGTAAAGCCTGAACAGTCAAAACAGTTTGGACCATTAGCAGCCCATACATATTTGATACCCAAAAACTTTTTTGCAGTCTCTACAATCTCTTCTTCTTTTGTCAATTCAATCCAATTATTGCCAATATCTGGTATATCAGAAATATTATTTTCTGAGTTAACGCTATCTTCGATAATTGTAATTAGTTGATTGAGAGTTTCATTTTCTTGTTCTTGTAAGATTATAGTAGAAGAGTCATTGTTATCAAGAGTATTGCTTGATAGAAGTGATAGATTTTGTTCCTCCGAGTCAAGAGCTATTGTAGTTTTTGACTTTGATGGACTAATCGTTGATATTTTTTCTTGCACACATCCAGAAAGAAGTGGTATAATAACCAATGCAAGAGAAATCCCTTTGATTTTTCTCATGTATAAAGTTCCCTTTAATATAGTACATTATGATAACAAAATGAGTTGTTATGATGAAAAATTTACATAAAAATTGTGTAGAAATTGTGGAAAAAAATTGATTTAAATAAAATAGGAGTCATATAATGTGTAAAAAAACTATATTTATAATATGTTGTAGTCTTATTACTACAGGTTGCTTTAAGGATGGTAATAATACAGTAAAAGATATTAATAAAACCTTAAAAAATAAAAGTATAGAGCAAAATATTACAAAAAAAGAGTCTATCTTAAATAAGATGGGTTTAGAGTTTGAAGATAAGAAGATTATTATAGATTTAAATAAAAGTGGTCATTTCTTTTCTAATATTGAGAAAAAATTGAATGAAAAAGCCAAAGAGATTGAAAATGAGATTAAATCTTCGGATATTCTTGCTGAGATAAATAGTACTATTAATTAAAATCATAGTAAAATTCTCCTATTTAAATTTAGGAGCTAAAATTTATGCAACAGATAGATATAAATTCAGATGAGTTTCAAGCTGAACTAGAAAAGACTTGGGATTTTGTCAAGAAAGTAAACAAACAGTTTGGTTTTGTTCAACATCCTCAAGAGGATGTCAACGAAGGTGTTGCTATGGGATTAGCAAGAAATAGACTAATGTACGGCAAAAGATACTGCCCATGTTTTATGGTTATAGGTGAGACACCCCAGGAGAGAAAAAAAGCAGATAATAGAATTTGTCCATGTAAACCTGCATTAGAAAAAGAGATACCCCAAGATGGTAGATGTCACTGTGGTATATTCTGTACTCCAGAGTTTGCTAAAGCAGAAGAGCAAAACAGTAAGATAGAAGAGGTGGTACATCAACACTCAAGAGGATTAACAAAAGAGGAGGCAGAGGTTCTTGTAAAAAAAGAGCAGTTAGATGGTGATGAACTTGAAGCTTTGCTTGAGGCTAGAGAGTTAAAGATGGTTGACTTTTTTCTAATAGATGTTAGAGAGCTTATGGAGTATAAGATGGGTCACATAGTAGGGACTGATGATTTGGTTCCTACTTCACAGTTTTATGCTCAAATAGAGAGACACAATGATAAAAAAGAGCAAAATATTATACTCTATTGTCATACAGGAAGTAGAAGCTTTCAAGTACAACATGCCATGAAGGCGTTGGGATTTAAGTATGTAGGAAACCTCACTTATGGTATTATCAGTTTTGCTGGAGAGATACAAAGAGGTTAAAAAAGAGGCATACAGTAGTAGTGAATAAATCCAACACTATAAAAAACACCTACAAATAAAAATATCAAAATATGGTTAATAGGCATACTATCTTTGAAATATAGTATGCCTAAACTGTATAGACCATACCCAAAAGATAGCATCATAAAAAAAATCATGCCTGTAATAGTTGTTGACGGTAATGAAAGTTTGATAAAAAATTCTATAGGATTATAAAAAATATCAAATGCTAGTATATAAAAAACTAATAAAGTTACTACTGTAATAATTACAAAACTTTTTTCTTTTATAATATATTTTTTTAATATATTAATAGTAGAAATAGCTATTATTAGTATTAAAAAAAAATATATAAATAGATACCCTTGCTGTGCAATTAGTTTAGATTCCATAAATTTATTAATAATAAAATGATTAACAAATATAAATTGCCAATAAAATAGTGCTAAAAATAGTACACTATATAGCAATGATGGAATAAATTTAATTATAGATTGAAAAATCATAAAAACTCTTTTTGCATTTTTTTTGGTATTATATTATAAATTTTAAATTTTTTAGCACAAAAAGAGTTTTTTTATATTACGCTCTCAAAAATCTATGGTCAGATATCACTTCAAAAGTTAAATTTGAAGCTCTTTTATTTAGTTCAGCTTGAATTGTCTCTTTGATTTGTTCAGCTCTACTAATAGGTAAAGCAGAACGGTCAACTATAAAAGTATGATTAGTCATATTTGCACCAACCTCTTTTGCATTTGCCAATATATTAAAGAGTGCTGAGGTATCATTATCTTTTTCACCCTCTGAAATAAAACACATATTAGCTCCATCTAGTGCCTCTTTAAAATCAGAAGTAAAATCAATGACATCTTTCTCTTTAATATTTTTTAGTATCTCTTTTTCACTGTTTGTATAATACCCCTTTTTGATATTGTTAACATGTTCATAATCTTTACAAACATAAACAACTTCATTCCCCATTTCTGCTAAGTTTTTCCCACTCTCTAACTCGTTTTGGTTAATGCCAATTACACTTATTTTCATTTTTTATTCCTTTCTCCGTTGTTTTTCTATGTTATATTTTTGTTCAACAACATTTATTTGAACGAGATAGCTATTTATCGGTCTATTTCATCAAATAAATATAAGTATAAGTTTATAAAAATTAAATATAAACTTAACTTAAAAATTATTATTTTTACTTAAAGAAATTTTAAGAAATAAATAAAAAATCAATTTAAAGCCCACAAAATAGGCATTCAAGAAAAAAATAATAATTTTTTTCTTTATATTTTATTTTGTTTAAATTAGTTTTCTATAATTTTTATCAAATTTTTTTCAAATTAAATATATTAAAAAATGTTTTTATGGTAGAATATAAAAAAACTTAATTTAATAGGTTTAACAGGATAAAGTGTAGTGAAATCAAAAAAGTTATTTTTATTAATACTCTTTCTCATCATATTTTTGATTTTATGGTGTTTGTTTTTTTACAAAAGAGATAGTTTTTATTTTTATAAAGAGGATATAAATAGTACATATAATGGAGTTTCATATGAGACTATCCCAGTTAAAAAAACTGTACCAGAAGCAGAAAAAGAGATAAATTTACTTTTGGTTCAAAAGCCTATAAAATTTTTGAATAATAGTTTTATATTGGAGAGTAATGAGACTATGGATAATATCATCTCTATTTTAGATGTAACTATAGGAGATGTGATTATCAAAGTTTCATCTTATAGTGATATAAATGGTTCTCGTAGTTTTAATAGAAAATTGACTCAAAAGAGAGCAGATACTATTGCATCATATATCAAAGATAGATATAAACCAAGGCTTATAAATTCTATTGGTTATGGCAAAGAGTTCCCTCTCCCAAAAGATAGCAATAGAACAAATGATAGAATAGAAATTCACCTCAAAAGGATATACAATGATTAATTTTCAGATGATTGATAAGTTGTCTCAAAATCTAATAGGAACACTAAAAAGGTTTCCTCTAGCTAGTTTTTCTGCATTTATATTTACTATTATTGTCATAACTCTTATGGAGCTTGAACCATATCAAAGAGATAGTGCTAATGTTATTATGGCTACCAAGATTGCTTTCGTATCATCTTTGGGGATAATCCTTTTTCCTACTCTAAGGCTTTTTTGGTCAAATTTTGTAATGTCTATAGTAGGTATTGCTCTATTGGTTGGGTACTATTATATTTTGCCTACAGATATAATACATGGTGATAGTAATATATTTTTTAGACATTTTCTTCTACTTTTGGCTATCTTTTTGATGTTTATATGGACTCCATTTGTCAATGTAAAGATTAGTAATAAAAATATATGGGAGTGGACACAAAATTTTATTTTGGTTTTAGTATCTACTCTATTTTTTTCACTTATTTTATATGCTGGTATCTCTTTGGCTTTGTACTCTATAGAGAGACTATTTAATATAGATATCTCACCTAAAAGATATACTCAACTAGCCATTTTGGTATTTGGAATTTATGGAGTCAATCTATTTTTATCTCAAATTCCTAAATATATAATACTCCTTCAAGTAAGAACATATACAAAAGCAGAAGAGATATTTACAAAATATATATTAACTCCTTTAACTATAGGATACTTTTTAATTCTATTAGCATATAGTGCAAAGATACTATTTTCTATGCAGTGGCCAAGTGGTATTGTGGCTTGGATTTCTATACTATTTTCAATAATAGCGATTACTACCTATCTATTTTGGACTCCTCTTTGGGAAAAGGAGAATATCAAATTCAAAAGAGCTATATGGATAGCTATACTTTTACAAACGGTTATGCTCGGGCTTTCTATATGGATGAGAATAGAAGAGTATGGTATCACTGAGAGTAGATATTTTGTCGCACTATTTGGTGCTTGGTTAGTTTTGATGTCCTTTTATTTTATCTTTATAAAAGAGGCTAGTTATAAATGGCTTTTTGTTACTTTGACTATTTTGTTAATTGGTTCTCAATTTGGAAAATATAGTGCAACTGAGGTTAGTAAACAAAATCAAATTCATAGGCTTAAAAAGATAATATCGGATGATAAATTTATAAATCAAGAGTTAGATACAAAAGATAAAAAGAGTATATACTCTACGGTTAAATATCTATATTCACATCATGGAGTAGATAGTCTAAATAGTGTTACACCACAAATTATCAAAAAATATAAAGATACCAACTCTACTACATATTTTCCAGATTTTGTAGCAAAAGAGTTAGGGTTAGGTGATATCTCTAAATGGAATGGTGTAAAATATAGACTCTTTTTTATAGACGGAAATAGAGAGATTATAAATATAGATGGATACAAGTATCTAATTGACTTTCATTATGATAAAAATTTTGATAAAACATATAACATAGATAAAAACTTATCTATAAAATCAGAAGCTGAGCATCTAAATGTTATTCAAAATGGTAAAATTTTGGCTAGTATAAATCTAAATGATATTTTAAAACCATTGAACTCTAAATATACAGAGTATAGTAATAGTGTTCCACCAAACAAAATGGAGTATATCTATAAAGATGATAGATTAGATATTAAGTTTTTAGTTAACTATATGAGAGTAGCAGATGATAGTAATATCACAAGTATGGATACCAATATACTTTTTAGGTATATTGAGTAATCCTCTATTTGAACCTCTTGATTTTTTTGAGGTTCTGTAAAATAAATGGCAAAAAGAATACTATCTCTAATATGATAGATATTAGTACCACTTTCCATGTACCAAGTGTATCATGTTGGAGAGGTAATCCACCAGTATTCATCCCAAAGAAACCTGTCAGTAGTGTGAGTGGTAGAAATATACCAGAGAGTAGAGTTAGATAGTAAACATTTTTGTTCATCCTCTCATCTACCTTTGCACGATAAAAGTTATATAGGTTCTCTAGTTTATCTAGTGCTGATTTGGATAGGTCATATACCCTTTTTGTCTCCTCTTTGATATCCTCTAGTGCATGAATATTTAAATCACTATTTAACTCTCTTTTGTATCGGTTGGCAAACTGCTCTATAGTGATATATGAGTGAAACATTAATCTATTTATGAGAGATACATCCTTTTTGTAGCTTAGCCACTCCTGCATAAATTTATCATTTAGATTTCTGTTATAGATATCCTCTTCTAAGTTGTCTATTAGTATGTGATATTTTTTTATATCTGATATGAGTTTATCTACTTTTTGATTGATAGTATCTATCAAGGAGGCTAGAGAACCTAGTTTTTCTATCTCTTGGGTCTCTCTATTGTAGCTATATACAATATTATCCTCTATAATAAAAGCGAATGACTCTATCTTGATAGTTGAGTTTACTTTTGGTAGTCTAAGAATTAAGACACTATACTCATCTCTTTTTATAAAATCTGATGGGTGGTCATATCCTCTGATATCCTCTAATATATATTTATCTAAATCTTTTAATGTCATATCTATCTACTAAAAATTAGAAGGTGCTGGAGTGTTTATAATATTATAGAACTCATTTCTAGTTCGTTGATCGCTTTTAAATAGACCTCTAAGTGCAGAGCTAACTGTTGTGGAGTTTATCTTTTGGACTCCTCTCATCTCCATACACATATGTCTTGCATGAACTACTACTGCTACACCTTTTGGATTGATAGTCTCTAGTATCGCATCTGCAATTTGTTCTGTCATCTGCTCTTGGATTTGTAATCTTCTAGCAAAAACATTTACTATTCTTGGGATTTTGGAGAGTCCTACTACTTTTCCATCTGGAATATATGCTACATGTACTCTACCTATGATAGGTAATATATGGTGTTCGCACATAGAGTAGAACTCTATATCTCTAACTACTACCATCTCATCATTGCTACTTGTAAATAGTGCTTGATTTAGTATCTCTTTTGGGTCTTGGTGATAACCCTCTGTTAAAAATTTTAGTGCTTTTGCCACACGAGAAGGAGTTTTGATTAGTCCCTCTCTATTTGGGTCTTCTCCTATGAGTTCTAATAGCTTGGTTACAGTCTCTTCGAGTTCTTGGTTTTTATTCATTTTAATCTCTAATTTTTATGGAATTTTAACATTAAATCCATCAAATCTTGATATTTTTGTGTGATTTTTTTATCATAAAATCTACTATTTGGTTTTAGTTCCAAAAAGCCATTTGAGTTTATATTTCCATCTTTGTCTCTTTTGGCTTTTATGGAGCTATCATCAAAGCTTATAATATCATCTTCTATTGGATATGATGGGTTGTTCCATGAATTATTCTCTTGATATACATGGTTATCAAGATAGTTTCTAGCTGATTTTATATTGATGTTTTGGATTAGATTATGGTTGGTTTTTAGAAATTTAAAGCCACTGTTTTTATTGTTATAAGAGATATTTCTAAATAGAGTCATGGCTACTTCGTTATCATTATAATCAAATCCTCTACTTGAATTGCCCCAAGCTTTGCAGTTGATAACAACATGTGCATCTTGAGGGTGTCCATAACGGTTATGAATACCTAGTTTAAATCCATTTCCATTTCCTTTAAATCCACCTTTGTGCCAATGGTCATATCCGTTATCATATGAGATACAGTTTATAAAGGTTACAGGATTTCCTGCATTCCAACAGTCAAATCCATCATCTCCATTTTCCCAACTTCTACAGTTTATAAAGATATTGCCTTTTCCTGCGTATGGGGTTTTATCGGTTCTATGTGCTGTTACTACAAATCCATCAGAGTTCTCCCCGTGGGTATTTGAGTCAAAGTTATGATAAGCATCACAGTTTATAATCTTGTTATCCCATGCACCATCAGCTATAATTAGGCTACTGTAGTAGTTATCATGTATAGATAGATTTTCAAATATATTATGTGAGGCATTTGATTTGATATAGATACCATTGATACCATCTTGTAGCTCAAAATTTTTAAAGATTAGATAGCTACCTTTGACTAGAAATGTACCTTTTGCGTGGTTTTGGTTTATATTATAGACTTTGCTTTTTGGGTAAGGACCTTTAAATATCACCTTTTCATCTCTGTAGGCTTGAAAAGTTATGGGGTTATTTTTAGCTCCATTTAGATTAAATCGATTTCCAAATGGATAGACTCCAGCTCTGATATTTATAGTATCTCCTGCTTTTGCTACGCTTATAGCTTTTTTTATAGTTTTAAATGGTCTTTTGAGCGTTCCACTATTTGAGTCTTTGCCTTTTTTGATAGATACAAAATATATCTCATTTGCATTTAAATATATAGAGCAGATTAATAAAAGTAAAAATTTTTTCATAATAAATCCTAATTTTTAACATCATTATAACATTAGTTTTTATAAAAACTATTTGACTATTCAAAGATTAAAACTGTATAATATCCAAAAAATGAATAGGTATTCACAATGCACGAATATAGCGTAGTACAGGCACTATTAAATCAGTGTGAAGAGATAGCAGAGCAGAATAATGCAACACATATTGATAAAGTAGTTTGTAAAATTGGAGTAATGAGTGGAATAGAGACCCATCTTTTGCAGATAGCTTTTGATACATTCAAAGAGGGAACTATTTGTGATGGTGCAGAGTTTATTATCAATAAGCAGAGACTAAAACTTAGGTGTAGAGAGTGCAAAGATGAGTATGAGGTAGATGAGGTTATCTATAAATGCCGTAGTTGTGAGAGTTTAGGTATGGATGTAGTAGATGGAGAAGATATGTATTTGATGAGTTTGGAGATGAGCTAATGCAAGAGTATTGGGAAATATATATGAAAAATATAGATGGCAAAGTTGCCTCGGTTTTGTTTAATGCTAGTATATCAATGGATGTGGAGAAGATAAAGTATATCTATCCTCAAATTGCTTTTGTAAAAGTGAAGCTAAAAGAGCCAAATGAGAGAGGTTTACTTAGCAAAGAGGAAGAGAGTGAGATATTTTTTTTAGAGGATAAGTTAGAGGCATCTTTGATTAAGTTTCGTATAGGAAAGTATGTAGGTAGAGTTATATCTGATGGATATGTAACTTTTTTATACTATTTACAGTTTACCTATAATTGGCAAGATTTTTTGAACTTTGCTCTGGATGAACACTCTCAATATGAGATAACATCAGGATTTAATGAGGATGTAGATTGGAACTATTACTATAATCTACTATATCCAAATATAAAAGAGTGGCAGATAATCCAAAATCATAAAGCTTGTGATAGCCTAAAATCAAAAGGTGATAATCTATATATACCAAGGGCTATAGAGCATAAAGCTTTTTTAAAAGAGGATACTCAAAAAGAGGATTTGATATCGTCCCTAAAAGAGAGAGAGTTCAAGATATTAAAAGAGATAGAGAATGAAGATGGAGTTAAAGGTTTTAGTTTTTATAGAGTTGATAAGCCTTTTTATACAGATATTGATGATATAACTCTAAATCTTATTGATATTTTGGAAAATTTTGGTGCTTTTTATGATGGGTGGGAGACAAGTTTGGTGAAAAATTAAAATTTTATTAAATATATATAATAACTTAAGTATTAATTTTAGATTTATATGCTATACTTCTCTTAACAGAATATAAAAAGTAACCCGATACCCACAACCCTCCTTTGTAATTTGATATATTTATATTCTGTTGAGATGTTTTAGCCATAATAGTAAACAATTTTTTAAGTCTTATTCCCCTTTCCCCAACCAACCTAAGACAAAGCTAAAATATCTCTTAAATCTACTCAAACAAACTATATAAAAGCTTTTACTTGATATCTTACAAAAAAATCTCTTGGAGTTTAGATGATAGATATTTTGATTGTTGGCACGGGTGGTGCAGGGCTTAGTGTGGCTTTGTCTGCTAAAAAACAGGGCAAAAAGGTTTTATTGGTTGGGAAAAAATACACAACAACCTCTCAGACAGCTATGGCACAAGGTGGTATCAATGCACCACTAGGAAATGTTACAGAGGACTCTATTGAGTTACATATAGCAGATACTATAAAATCAGCCCATGGGTTGTGTGATATCGATATGGTGACAAAGATGTGTAGTGATGCACCCAAGACTATAGAGTGGCTAGATAAGCTAGGTGTTCCTTTTGATAGAACAGAGGATAATAAAATAGCTCAAAGAGAGCTAGGTGGAGCATCTAGCAAAAGAGCATGTTATGCCCAAGATTATACAGGTTTGAAAATACTACATACTCTCTATGATAACTCCCTAAAAGAGGGTATAGAGATAGAGAGTGAACTATTTTTACTAAATCTAATAGTAGAGGATGGTGTAACAAAAGGTTGCACTTTTTGGGATATGCAAAAGGGTGAAGTTGTAGAGATAATCGCCAAATCAGTTGTAATCGCAACAGGTGGGTATGGAGCTATATATAAAAACTACACAACAAATGCAGATGGCTCAACGGGTGATGGGATAGCCTCTGTATTTAGAGCAGGTGGTAAGATTTCTGATATGGAGTTTGTACAGTTTCACCCCACAGCACTAAAACACTCATCTATACTTATAAGTGAAAGTGCTAGAGGAGAGGGTGGATATCTAGTAAATTCAGATGGAGATAGGTTTGTTGATGAGCTTTTACCTAGAGATGTAGTAGCTAGAGCTATAGCCTCAGAGATAAAAGATGGCAAAGATGTATTTTTAGATGTAAGGCATCTAGGAGAGGAGAAGCTACTAAAACTAATGCCCCAAGAGGTTCATTTAGCTAGACTTCATGAGGGGGTTGACCCTGTTTTTGAGCTTATACCTATTAAGCCAGTGGCACACTATACTATGGGTGGGATTGATGTCAATAATAACTTTGAGGTTAATGGACTTAAAAACTGTTATGCTGTTGGAGAGTGTAGTAATGCAAAGATACATGGAGCTAACCGTTTAGGTGGGAATTCACTCTTGGAGATTATATCTTTGGGTAGATTTGTAGGGAAGATAGTCTCTCAAAATCTGCCACAAAATGAGATAGAGGTTACAGACAGGCAACTCCAAAAAGATAGAGAGTTTGTAGAGAGTCTATTTGAGGAGTACCCTTTTGAGCAGAACTTTTACCAACTAGAGAGTAATCTAGGTGAGAAGTTTTATAAATATGCTGGAATAGTCAGGGATAATAATCAACTAAATAATCTACTAAATAAAATCAGAGTCATCAAAGCAGATATAGACAATATGGGCATAAAAGATAAAAACCGAACATATAACAGTAACCTGATAGAGTTTTTGCAATTTTTAAATATCCTAGATATCGGTGAGATAGTAGTTGAGTCAGCTATTATTAGAGATGAGAGTAGGGGAGCTCACTACAAAGAGGCTTATCCAAATGAGGAGCCTAGCTATCTAGCACACTCCATATTTTGGCTAGAGGATGGAGCTATTCAAAATAGATTTCAAAAGGTGGTTAAGTAATGAAGATAACTATTAGTCGCAACCAAGAAAAAGTAGAGTACAAGTTACCATTTAAAAGCACTACACTACTAAAAGCTCTATACCATATCAAAAACTATCAAGATAGTAGTTTGACATTTGATTCAAACTGTCGTTCTGGTGTGTGTGGAGCATGTTCTGTTAGAGTAAATGGCAAAGAGGTGTTGGCATGTTCTCATAAAATAGAGAGTGGGGATTATATAGAGCCTCTAAAATATCATAAACTACAGAGAGATTTAAAAGTAGATAAAAAAGAGGCTATAGAGAAACTAAAAGTTGCAAAAAGTTGGCTAAACCAACCAAAAGAGGATGCCACTATAACCCCTGATGGCGTAAAAGTAAATGAGAAACAGAGTGACTGTATATTGTGCCACTCATGTTACTCTGCTTGTCCTGTACTAGAGGTCAATCCAAATTTCATAGGACCATTTGCACTAACAAGAGCCTATAGATATATAACAGACCCTAGAGAAGAGGATAGTAAATCTATTATAGATAGTATCCAGAGTAATGGAATTTGGGATTGTACACTATGTGGAGAGTGTACGGCTGTTTGTCCACAAGGGATTGATTCCAAGATGGATATTATGATGCTAAGAAGTAGCTCTGCACAGTTTGGTTATAGTGACCCTAACTTTAGTTCGATGGATTTTGGTTTTGGAGGAGGATTTTAATGCTCTAATTTTATATTAGAGTATTATTTTATATAACTTGATGAGGCAATAAATATTAAAAAAATAGGATATTTTTTATATTGATAGTTTCAAGGTAGCCATCTTTGGCTACCTCAAGATAAAATGAGTTATTTTTTAATAGGTGTTACATACATATTGACATATCTACCATCTCGTTTTGGAGGCTGTTCGAGATTTCCTACATCTTCTAGCATTGGCCATACACGATTGAGAACATCAACACCCCATTCAGGGTTTGCCATCTCTCTTCCTCGCAAGAATACTCTAAGCTTTACATGTTTACCAGCTTCTAGGAACTCTCTAGCATGTTTTACTTTGTATGCGATGTCATTATCGGCTATTTTACAAGAGAATTTTACCTCTTTGACATCTATAGTTTTTTGATTTTTTCTAGCCTCTTTTTTCTTTTTTTCTAGTTGGTATTTATGTTTACCATAATCCATAATCTTGGCTACTGGTGGATTGGCATTGGGCGACATTAAGACTAAATCCAATCCTTTATCTTCTGCAATTTGGAGTGCTTCATCCCGAGAGATAATGCCAAATTGCTCACCATCATCACCGAGAACACGAAGTTCTCTAGCTCTGATATTGTCATTCATAACAGTTTCATCTGCTTTTTTTCTGCCTCTATTGTTTTTGTTGTTTTGTCTGCTCAAATTCTACCTTCATTAAGTTGTTTGCTCAATTTTACCATAAAATCATCAAAAGAGAGATTATATTGCTCTTTTTTGCGTCTATCTCTTATTGCAACACTATTTTTTGCTACTTCTTCATCCCCAACAATCACTACAAATGGTACTCTTTGCTTCTCTGCTGTTCTAATTCTTTTGTTTAGACTCTCATTTTTATCATAAACATCAGCATCTATATCAATATCAAGTAGCTCATTTTTAAGCTTTTTGGCATACTCAACATGTGGCTCTGAGATTGGAACTATAATAACCTGAGTTGGAGCTAAAAATAGTGGAAACTCTCCTGCATAATGTTCTGTAAGAATTCCAATAAATCTCTCAAAGGAACCTAAAATTGCACGGTGTATCATAACGGGTTGTTTTCTTGTATTATCTTCTGCTACATACTCCACTTCAAATCTTTGAGGTAGGTTAAAATCAACTTGGATAGTACCACACTGCCACTTTCTACCGATAGCATCTGTGATTTTTATATCAATTTTTGGACCATAAAATGCTCCACCACCCTCATCGATAGTATATGGTAAATTATTCTCTTCTAGTGCTGTTTTAAGTCCATTTGTTGCCATCTCCCAAACTTCATCATCACCAATAGCTTTTTCAGGTTTAGTTGAGATTTCCATAGTATATTCAAACCCAAATAGTTTCATAACACTATCAACAAACTCAACTACTTTTATAACTTCATCTGCAATCTGCTCTGGTGTACAGAAGATATGAGCATCATCTTGGGTAAACTCTCTAACTCTCAAAAGTCCATGAAGAACACCTGATTTTTCATGTCTATGAACTACACCATACTCATAATATTTTATAGGCAAATCTCTATAACTTTTACCACTTTGTTTAAAGATTTGGATATGTCCTATACAGTTCATAGGCTTAATCCCATACTCTTGACCATCAATTTCGGTTAGATACATATTTTCACCATAACAGGCATAGTGACCACTTGTTCTCCACATATCTGCTTTGAGAATTTCAGGACCTCTTACTGGTTCATAACCTCTTTTTATATGGGCTTTGTGTAGGATATTTTCTAGTTTGTATCTAAGTTTTGCACCCTTTGGCATCCAAAAAGGAAGTCCTGCACCACTCTGCTCATCAAACATAAATAGACCCATCTCGGCACCTATTTTTCTATGGTCTCTCTTTTTTGCCTCTTCTATCATTTTGATATGCTCTTTTAGAGACTCCTTATCAGCAAAAGCAACACCATAAATCCGTGTTAGCATCTCTGCATTTTCATCTCCACCAAGATATGCCCCTGCTACACGAGTTAGTTTAAAGTTATTTAAAAATCTAAGAGCTGGTACATGAGGACCTCTACATAAATCTTCAAACTCACCTTGTTTATATATAGAGACATTCTCATCATCTATTTTGGATAAAACTGCTAATTTTAGTTCATCATCAGCAAACTTTTTTAGAGCCTCATCTTTTGAGATAGAGTATTTTTCTATTTTGTACTTCTTTTTGATGAATTCTTTCATCTTTTTTTCGATTTTCTTTAAATCCTCTTCACCAATCTTCTCATCAACTTTAAAGTCATAATAGAACCCCTCTTCGACAACAGGTCCTACAAAAAATTTGGCATTGGTATAAAGCTCTGAAATGGCTTGTGCCATAAGGTGTGCTGTGGAGTGTCTGATTATCTCTAATGCTTCAGGAGAGTTATCATACTCTATTGGTTTTCCATCACAAGACTCTCCAACACTCTGTGTATCTATAATATTATTTTGGTTATCTATATAACCTATTAGATTTTCACTCAAAATTGACCTTTTATTACTATTAAATTAAATGGGTGTATTATAACTTTTTTTCGATAAAATTCTATTAATCTATTTTAAGGAATGAGTATGGAACTATTTGGAACAGATGGAGTTAGAGGTTTAGCAGGTGGAAAGCTAGATGCTTTTACAGTGATGAGACTAGCAATGGCTGCTGGAATTCACTTTAGAAAAAATGCCAAAAGCAATAAAATTTTAGTTGGAAAAGATACAAGAAGAAGTGGTTATATGATAGAAAATGCTCTAGTATCTGGTCTAACTGCTGTTGGATATAATGTTATTCAGATAGGTCCTATGCCAACTCCTGCTATTGCTTTTTTGACTGAAAATATGAGATGTGATGCAGGAATTATGATAACTGCTTCACACAATCCATATTATGATAATGGGATTAAATTTTTTGATTGTAGTGGAAATAAACTAGATAAAGCTGATGAGAAAGATATAGAGAATATCTTTGCTGATATGAGTCGAATTGAGGAGTGTTTTGCTATCAAAAAAGAGATAGGAAAGTCTAAAAGAATTGATGATGTAATTGGTAGATATATTGTATTGATTAAAAACTCTTTTCCAAATAGTATCTCTCTAACAAACAAGAGAATAGTAGTTGATTGTGCAAATGGAGCCTCATATAATGTAGCACCAACTATCCTAGAGGAGCTTGGAGCTGAAGTCGTTGTAATGGCAAATAAACCTGATGGTTTTAATATCAATACAAACTGTGGAGCAATGCACCCTGAGTATTTGGCTCAAAGAGTTAAAGAGACTCGTGCTGATATTGGAATAGCTCTTGATGGTGATGCTGATAGAATAGTGATAGTTGATGAGAGAGGTGAGGTGGTTGATGGAGATAAGCTTATTGGGGCTTTGGCTGTATACCTAAAGAGTCAAAATAAACTCTCAACTAATAAAATAGTAACTACAGTTATGAGTAATCAAGGACTAGAGGAGTATCTAAAATCTAATGGTATAGAGCTTTATAGAAGTGATGTTGGTGATAAACATGTATTAGAGATTATGAAAAAAGTAGGTTCAAATTTTGGTGGAGAGCAGAGTGGTCATATAATATTCTCTGATTTTGCAAAAACTGGTGATGGATTAGTCTCAGCTCTTCAAGCATTAGCTTATATTATATCAACTAATAAAAAGACAAGTGAGGCATTTGATGTATTTAAACTATATCCACAAGAACAAGATAATATAAAAATATCTCAAAAAAAACCAATAGAAAAAATCAAAGGTGCAAAAGAGCTACTAAAAGAGATAGAATCAAAAGGTATGAGACATCTAGTGAGATACTCAGGAACTGAAAACCTAATGAGAATACTTATTGAGGGTAAGGATAAAAAAGAGTTAAAATCTATGATGAAAAAGACTGTTGATTTCTTTAAAAAGGCTTTGGCATAATGGTTCGATATATTACTATATTTTTATTAGTTACTATAGGGACTGTCATTATAGACCAAAATATCAAAATGCTTTTTGTAGATGGTGGATACTATCTACAAGGTTCATGTATAGATTTGGAGCTTCATTATAATAAAGGTGTAGCCTTTTCTATGTTTGCCTTTTTAGGAGATAATCTTAAATGGATACAGTTAGCTCTTATTTTTGGGATTATTGGTTTTGTAATTTATGAGGGATACCTAAAAAAGTATGCTTTTGCCATAGGATTGATTATAGGTGGTGCTATTAGTAATCTATATGATAGATTTGTTCATGAAGGTGTGGTTGATTATGTAGCTTGGCATTGTGGATTTGATTTTGCTGTTTTTAACTATGCTGATGTTATGATTGATTTAGGAGTAGCTATTATTTTATTGATGTCATTTTTAGATAGTAGAAAAAAGTCTAATTAACAATTGAGTGAGTTTGGAACTCACTCTAAAAGTATAAAGTTTATCTCTTATTAATATATGATTTCTGCATTTCCATAGAGTGTATTTACTTTATCTTCTAACTTTTGTATAGCTTTTTTTTGTTTTAACATATTTTTGATATTTTTTTTCGCTTCGTTAAAAGATACTTTTTTTGCTTTTTTCTTATTGAGTAGATAAACTACATGATATCCATATTCTGTTTTGATAGGCTTGTTTAGTAGAGTTTTTGGTTTAGCTTTATATGCTTCATCAAATAAATTTTGAGGCATCATATCTCTTCCAAACCAACCCATATAGCCATTTTGTTTATGTTCTCTAGCTATTTTTATAAATTCTTGTTCTAAGTTTGATGAATTTTTCAATTTCTTTATAATGTTATTTGCTTCTTGTTTTGTTGGTACAATTATATTTGCTATCTCTATAGAGTTAGGTAGGTCAAATAACTTTTTGTTATTGTTGAAAAACTCTTTTGCCTCGCTATCACTAACTTTTGTTGATTTTAATAGTTTTTGCTGATAAAGCATTAATGCTATTGAACCTTTGATAGTACGAATTTGATCCTTTGTTAAGTTTTTTCCTGATACCTTTTTGTACTCTTTTTGTGCTAGTTTTTTTTGTTGTTCAAATACTTTTTTGAACTCTTTATCGTTTACTATATTGCTTTTTAATAGATATTCGTATATAAGCTCTGTTTTTATGAGCTTTTCCATTAAATTAGATTTTTGGGTCTCATTTAGCTTCTGTTCATATCCTTTTGGAAGAATAGAATCATCAATCTTATGTCCATTAACTGTAACTAGGGTCTTACTAAATAGTAAAGTGCTACTAAGTGCGAATAGAGTCAAAAATATATATATTTTTTTTCTCATAGTTTTTCCTTTTTGTTGAAATTGGTTGATATTTTATCACAATGAGATTAATCAATAGTTTCTGCGATAAAAGTTTTGGTGACTTTTCCTCCGAATTTATATATTTCGTCTTCTAAACTTATATATAATTCATCTCCTGAAGTAGGGAAAACTTTTACCATATCATCTACTAATCCTTCTTTGTGACATCTAACAAAACATGCTACCATGCCAGTACCACAAGCTAGAGTCTCATCTTCGACACCTCTCTCATATGTTCTAACCCACATGGTATCTCTAGTGGCTTTGCATATATTGACATTACAATTATATTTATCTCTTAATCTTCTAGCTTGTTTTATATCAAATTCGCTTATATCATCTCTTATTGCTACTAAATGAGGAACACCTGTATCTATGAGCCACCATGTTTCTCCATCTTCTTGAAAATTAGTCTCTATAATTTTTGGTGCTATCATATCACTTACTATGTATAATCCATTAATAGTTGCTCTAATTACTCCAGCTCCTGTCAAAAATTCTGCTTTTCCATTTTTGGATATACCTTTTTCATGAGCAAAGTGTGCTACTGCTCTACTAGCATTTCCACACATATTTGCTAAGCTACCATCAGAGTTATAAAATTCCCACTCAAAATCATAATCTTTGTGTGGAAGAACCACTACCATACCATCTGCACCAACTCCATTTTGTCTATGGCATAATTTTTTTGCTAACTCTTGTCTATTTTTTTTCTCTTGGGCTATAAATATTATAAAATCATTGCCATTTGCTGAGTATTTTGTAACTGTCACAATCTATCCTTTTTTATAATTATATCTAGTTTTGACAAATAAAATAAAAAGAGCCAAAGATACACTAATGAGTAGGATGTTGCCAATCCAATCATGAGCTAATGAGAAGTTGCTTTTTGATTTTAAAACCATTTGAGTTATAACCCATATTCTAAAAATATTGATGATATTGATAGTAATATATCCTAATATACTCCATACAATTTTATGTTTAATCGTTGATGGAAAAGCTATAATCGAAGATAAAAAGAAAAGATAAGGAACCATCCCATTACAGGCATTTTCTATGATTAAACTATAGTGTTTATTGATAATAATTTCATGATTTTTCATCATACCATTATCTAATAATAGAGATGTAGTATATGATATAAAATCAGTTTGTATATGATTTATAATTCTAGCTATAGGTGATATATCCCAATAAAATATTGTAAATAGAATAATAATGGTTAGCCAATATGTTATTAAAAATTTTTTCATTTTTTATTTTTATCTTTTCCTATATCATTTAGATTAATTGGTGTATTATCTTTATTTTTTTTGATGGTAGATATATTTTGAACCATGAAGCTTTGTGTCTCTTCACCTCTGATTTTCATTACTACTAGCATCTTTTTTTCTTTTTTACTTTTATATGCTTTGAATAGCTCCATATTTGTAGCCACTTCATCGATAGCTACATTTTGTTCATTTTTTAGAGGCATATTATATTTTCCACCCTCTACTCTGAGTAGTGAATTGTTCTCTTTGTATACTAGCCATACTACTTTTGCACTAGGCATTTGATATAAAGAGTGTCGTGTATTTTCTATAATTATATGATGAAATTTCTTTTTTGTATCTATTGTTATATTCCCATCTGATTGAAGTATATCTTCATATATTGTTTTTGCACCTTTTATAGCTCCAGAGCTTTTTTCCAGATGATGAAAAAGATTTTTGTTAGAGTTTCTTAGAATTTCTGCACTTTTATATAAAGCCATAAGTACTAAAGAGAGTAACATTATAGATATTAGTACCTCTAACAGCGTAAAAGCAACTCTTTTATTTTTAAAATTCATTAAAATTAGTCTTCCATAATACCAATTCTAATAGCCTCTTCATAGGAGGTATCTCCATTGATTAGCATCTCTTTTAATCTATCTGCAATAGTTACCATACCAGCTTCTTTAAGGGCTGTACGGATTTGATGGTCATTTAGTCCATTTTTCATCATAGTTTTGACATCATCATTCATAATAAATAGTTCTCCTACAGCTTTTCTTCCACTATATCCTGTAAAATCACACTCTTTACACCCTTTTGCTTCATAGTATGTAGCATCTGTTGGAAGTGATAACTCATCCATCACTACAGGTGATAGTTTAGTTGGAGTTTTACAGTGAGGACATAGTTGTCGTGTAAGTCTTTGAGCTAGTACTCCTAAAAGTGTAGATGAGATTAAGAACTCTTCTATCCCCATATCCATAAGACGGCTCAAAGCTGAGGTTGCATCATTTGTGTGTAGAGTTGATAACATCAAGTGACCAGTTAGTGCTGAACGCAAAGCTATATCAGCAGTCTCACTATCTCTAATCTCTCCTACCATAATTATATCTGGGTCTTGTCTTAATATAGAACGAAGTCCAGCTGCAAATGTGAGACCTACTTTTGCATTTACTTGAATTTGATTTACATTTTGAGCATTATACTCTACTGGGTCTTCTACTGTGATTATATTTTTATCAGGAGTTGCTATATGTTGTAAACAAGCATGAAGTGTAGTTGATTTACCAGAACCTGTAGGACCAGTTACTAGTATCATTCCATGTGGGTGAGTTAAGAGTTTATTTAAATCATTTGTTAGCTGTTCTGAAAAACCTAAACTTTGTAAAGTTGGGATATTTTCACTCTGCATAAGCATCCTCATAACAACTCTCTCACCATAATAAGTAGGTAGTACAGATACCCTAATATCTAATGTTTTTCCTGCAATTGTTACTTGTGTTCTACCATCTTGGGGGACTCTCTTTTCTGATATATCCAAATTTGATATAACTTTAATTCTTGATATAACTAATCCTGTGATATTTTTATCAATATCGAGATGTTTTTTTAAGGCACCATCAATTCTAAGTCTAACCTCACCTTTTTTCTCTAGGGTCTCTATATGTATATCTGAAGCCCCTTTTTTGATAGCTTGAAAAAATAGTGAGTTTACAAGTTTTACAACTGGTGCTGACTCCTCATTTGATAATAAGTCTTGAGAGTTTCTAATAAAATCAAGTAAATCAGACTCTACCTCAATAATATCATCGCTACTCTCAGTAGATATGGCATCAAAATCACTACCTGTTTTTATCTCTAAAAATTTATTTTGTAATCTTTCAAAACTATCACTATCAACCTCGACAATAGGATAATCAATATCGAGTTTGGAGAGGTGATTTAGTGCCATTGCCATACTCTTTTTCTCTACGATAGTACATTTTTTACCTTGGAGATAAGCAAATAGTAGATTATGTTTCATCGCTAATGAGTTATCTATCTCTTCATTCCAAAGTGGTTCCAAATCAACATTTTCAATAAATGGTATCTTCATATATAAATTTCCTTATTGATTTGATGGGTTACTAAAAGTAGTAGCCTCATCATATTCAATTCCTGTATTAATTTGGTTTAGATTTATATCTCTATTTTTTTGATGTATGCTCTCTAGTATAGATTCACTTCTAATTGGAGTAGTATCATCTATAATCTCATCTTCAACTATAGGTTGACTCTCTATTATAGGCTCTGTTTCTATTGAGTAGTTTTCTTGAATAGGTGTCTCTTCTATTGTTGTTTTTGTCTCTGGAATTATTGGTGATTCTGCTACTTCATCAGACTCCTCAGTAGATACCTCTTTTAGAAATTGGTCAGATTTGCTAGAAAATGTAATGTGTGATTTGTCCTCTTTTATACCTAATTTTTTCTTCTCTAATGTACTTAATACGATATTGTTAAATTTCTCTTGAATAGAGTCTAACTCTTCTAAGTTTTTTCTCAATGTTGATAGGTCTGTACTTCTTTTTACTATATAAGGAGTTAGATATATAACCACATTGATTTTAGTTTTTGCTTCACCCTGAGATGTAAATAGGTTTCCCAAAATAGGTATATCTCCTAAAATTGGAATTTTTGTTGAGCTTTTACCAGTTGAGGTTTTAATAAGCCCTCCTAAAATAATAGTTTGACCATGATTGACTATAGCATGAGTATTTACAGACCTCTTTGTTGTAGTTGGTCTATCAGCAGATGTACCAGAACCTGGTAATATATCCTCTATAGTAGTTTCAACTTCAAGTGATACTTTATTGTTACTAGATAGTCTAGGTTTTACTTTTAGTGTTATACCTATATCTTCTCTACTATAGTTATTTAGAACATTAGATGAACCTTGGGTACTCTGTTGTGATTGGGTTAAAATAGATTGAGTTTGACCTACATATATAGTAGATTCTTTATTATTTGTACATAGAACAGATGGCTCAGATAGTACCTGTGCTGCACCATTTTGTTTGAGTAAATCAAGCTGTAGTCCCATAGAGAAAACCTCTTTTATTCCCTCATCAAAAGAGAAGTTACTTGTAGTTTCTGTACCTATAGGATTACCTGCATCATTGTATATTGTTCTTGTGCTACCTTGGTTTAGAAAACTCATAAGGTCACTTGAAATTGCCAATGGAGCTGCACCTGAACTAGAAAGTAATGAAAAAACACCTTTGGATGTGATAGCACCACCGTTAAATCCATATTTTACACCTATATTTTCAGCCAAATTTGTATTTACCTCTACAATTTTTGCTTTGATATATACTTGAGATTTTTCGATATCAAGAAGTTTAATAGTCTGTCTAATATTTTCAATTTGGGCTGAATTTGCTAACACAATCAGAGCATTTCTCTCCAAATCACTAGCAATAACAGCCTTTTTTACCTTGGTGTTATTTCTTGCTACTGGACTACGAGTAGTTCTTGTAGCAGTTGTTTTTCTATTTCCTAAAACAGCATGTATAGAGCTACCACTAGATAAGTTACCAGTCATTTGAGGTAACAATTTCCCTAAAATTTTTTCCATCTCTTCTACATTTGAGTTTTTGAGAGGGATGACATACATTTTTTGTACATCCATCTCTTCACCCTCTACATCAAGTTGTTTTATATATTTAATAAGTCTATTTATATTTTTATTTTTTCCTACTAAGATAATAGAGTTACTACTATCATCTTTCATTACAGATACTTTTTCACTTATAATATCTTGGGGAAAAAGCTCTTTTGCCATCATTTGAATATTTGGGAAAATGTTTTTTACATAGGCATGTTGTAGAGTTACTATACGACTTTTTCTATTCTCTCCACTTTCAATTTTGTCTATTAGTTTTTTAATAGATTTTAGTGTGTTTGGATATGCTGTGATAGCTAATAAATTATTTTTTTTGAAAGAGACCACTTTAGCACTTTTGTGTAGTAGAGGTTTGATTTTTGTTCTAATAACAGAGGTATTTATATTGCTTAGTTGAAATACTACTGTTTGCATAGTTCCATTTTTAGGATTGATATTTGTTCTAACTGGCAATCCCTCACCTGGTGCATCATTGCTTTTTACTACTTGATAGTAGCTCCCTTTGTTGATAAGAGTCATTTTTTTACTCTCTAAAATAGCATTTGCTAGTGGTATTAGTTCATCTTTTTCTATTGGTTTGTTGGAGACAAAGTTTATTTTACCTTTTATATCTCCATCAATTAAAATATTTTTACCTGTTATTTTACCAACCATCTTTATAAAATCACTAATATTTAAATTTTTGAAATTTACATTTACCTTCTCTGCATGAGCAAAAAAACCTAATACAAAAAATAGTATGATTAGTACCTTATTTAATCTCATATTCTAACTCCATATCTTGATTATTTCTTATTATGCTTAAAGTTAAGCTCTCAATGTTATCTATATCTTTATAAAAAGAGAAAGCAGTATTATAACTATTTAACTCTTGTCCATTTACAGCTTTGAGTATATCTCCTCGTTTTAGACCTAGTTTTTCAAAGTCACTTCCTCTTCTGACAAAGTTAACCTTGAAGCCATCTAATAGATTATTTTTTTTATGTTCTGTCACACCTATATCTTTCCATACTTTATCAATATTTTTTGTATATGAGGTTAAAAGTTTTTTAGAAACTATCTTTTGTTCTCCATCTTCACTATTGGTAATATCATTTTGTTTTTGATTTTTTTTGGAGGTTGCAGGAGTTACAAAATTAGTTGTTTTTATTTTACTTTTATCTATCATGAGTTTGAACTCTTTGTTTCCTTTTGTAAAAATAGCATAGTCCACTCCAGCAGAAGTTAATTTAAATCCATCTATATCTTCACCTTTTGATAAAACTTTAGTTTTGTTGTTTTTTTCAACAGTTACAACCAAAGTCTCTTTTGAATTATATAGTGCTAATAGTTTTATTCCTCTCATTGTACCAACAATTGGAGTGGTTTTTATAACAGTTGGTTTGATTTTTTTTGATTGATTTGCTAATTTTATACGATAGTATAATGGTTTTACCTTGGTTGTCTCTATATGTTCTATACCATTTTTTGGTAAAAATAGTAAGCTTATTATAAACCAAATCAGTTTAGCTATAACAGCTATTGTCAATAGATATATAAAGATTGTAAATATTTTACTATTTGAAATATTTTTCATAATACAATCCTTCTTTATCTTTTTTCAAAAATTTTCTAAATGCAGATATATCTTTGCTTTTTGAAACTCTGATGAATATTTTGTTCATATTTAAATATACTCCACCTTCTACTTCTCCAAATGAACCGTTACCTTTTATATCAATTTTATAAGGATGGATAATGCTAAAGACGGCTGTTATCTTATTTATATATTTTGGTACCATATTTTGAATACCTTTATCTGTTTTGACAGATTTTATCTCTAACTTATTATATAAAAAAAATATATCTAAATCCAATGACTTAACCTGTGCCATTTTTATATCTTTGATATATATATCTGCATCTTTTATGCTAAATCCAAAAAGATTGTCTTCAAATTTTTCATTGCTTATGACTATATCATTTTTTGCTAACTCTTTTTCCAATAGATAATATATCTGCTGTTTTGGTGCAAATACTACTAAAAATATAAGTAGCAGAAAAAACCCACCAATAATTTTTTTTACCATTTGCATGTTAACTCCATTGAATAACTATCTTTTGCTGTTTTATCTATCTTTAATTTAGCTATTTGAAAAGGGTTATTCATAATATTTTTTATAACTATATTTAACTCTTTAATATTTAAATTTTGATAACTAGCCACTACTTTCGTAGCACTTTTCTTAAAAAGTTTGACTTTGTTTTTAGGGACTATAGTTTTAAATATATTTGCTTTTTTTGAGAGCTTTTTGTCTTTCCATAGTTTTTTTAGTTCATTTACTCTATTAATCTCGTTTATAGATGAGATAATCTCACTTTTTTTACTCTCTACAAAATGTTTTGCTGATAGTTTATAAAAAAATGCAGATAGTGCAAATATAATAGCACCTAATATAATAAGTTCATTTCTAAATCTTTTTAATACTATTAAATTCATAAAATACCCTCTACTTTAATCTCTTTAGAGTTCTCTTTTTTTGCAGTTAGCTTTTTATTTCGAGCATTTGATAGTACTCGGTTTGCTATCTTGTCATTTGCTACTTCTATAATAGCAACCACTTTGTTATCATTTATCTCCAGAGATTTTAGTTGGCTATTTGATGATAGTAGTTTAGATATCTTCTCTACTATATCTCTTTTTAGTCTCTCTTTTTTGTCTATAGGGATATATTGGCTCAATATACTTTTACGGATACGATTAGAGCTTAGTTTTGGATTTTTATCTAAAAACTTCTCAAGTTTCTCTTGGTCTGATTTGATAGAGCTTTTTATCATACTACCTTCAAATATAAATATACCTCCTAATATAGCCAACATAGATGTTATAGCTACAGTTTGCTTCATAGGAATTAAAGATGAATAAGAGCTACCAACTGTTATCCCATTTTTCAGCACTACATCTTCTAACTTTAATGTTTTATAGTTATATTCACTATCTAATAATCTTTTTGGTAGCATAGTAGCTATGCCATCTATAGATTGTAGAGCTGTATTCTCTCCTAAACTTATAGCTTTTTCTATATATGGAGCTAACTCTTGAGCAAAATATATTTTGCCAATTTGATGTTTTTTTATCCCTTTCTCTTCTAAAAAATTTATTATATCTTTTATACTATATGCGAAAAAACACCAATATTTATTACATTTATATACATAATATTGATACTCTTTTTGTTCATCTAAATATCCATCAAATAAAGAGGGAGCTATCTGTTTAGCTTGATAGGCAAATTTGACTCCTAACTCTTCTTGTAAAAAAGTATAAAATTGTGGAGTTAATATTATATCAATAGTATTGTTGGTATCAATATTTTGTATATCTTTATGGACTAACAACCTTTTGTTAGATTTCCCCATTAAATTCAAAATTTCTATTCCTTTCATTTGAATAATCAAAACTAAACCCGAAATGAGTATCTCTATAGGTATAAGTCTCTTCGCAACGCATTGCGTTTAGAGCTTTTTCAGAGTATAGTTTTTTATTGAAATACTCACTACTAGAATTTTGTGCCAAAAATTCTTTAAGTGTTGTTCTCTTTTCTTCTAAACTGGTATCTACCTGCCAAGAGTCTTTGACGCTATCTAATGGGATATCAAATATCATAGATATGAGTTCAGGTGAAATATATTCACCATCTATAGTTGTGTTATCTGATACATCCGTAAATATAAAATATTTATCCCATGGAATTTGAAAAACTTTATTATCGTCATATCTTATACGGTAATCCAATAAAATTCTATCAAACTGTTTTTTTGATAAAATATTTTTTTTATATTTTAGTCTAGGTTTATATTCATTATTTTGTTCTTCTTTTTCTGTTACCTGTTCTAAAATAAGCCCTTCTAAACGACTTGGTTCTTCTATCTCATATTTTTGTATCACTTTTGATAGAACGCCTCTT
>Ga0256843_1000435_pt1 | contig 35738 bp, 39 predicted proteins | sample AlvinellametaG_FD_191572 | JGI IMG/M metagenome (GOLD analysis project Ga0256843, IMG submission 191572) | Pompeii worm associated microbial communities from hydrothermal vent at the East Pacific Rise, Pacific Ocean - Alvinella | ecosystem: Host-associated > Annelida > Integument > Unclassified ...
CCGTCTTTTGTAGAGTGGTAATGTTCATCATACTCTTTTGAGTAAGCCGTATAGGAGCCGTCATCACTGAGTGTCAGAGCGTGCATATCATCATTAAAAATCATTACAAAAGTCCTAGAAGTGCTATTAGCAGTACCGGAGGTGTTATCACAAGACCCACTTTCATATATTCGCCCCAGCCTATCTTCACACCTTTTTGCGCCAGTACATGCAGCCAAAGGAGTGTTGCCAACGAGCCAATAGGTGTCATTTTCGGGCCAAGATTTGAGCCGAGTATATTTGCATATGCCAGTGCCTCATTTCCCGTATATCCTACATGATCGATAGCGATGTCCATGATCATAATAGTAGGCAGATTATTTGCTACAGAGCTCATAAACGCAGCAAGAAAACCCGTACCTATAATGGCAGCTGCCTCTCCCTGCGTTTGCAGGTATTCTATCCATGAAGCGACCTCATGAGTTAGCCCTACATTTTTAAGCCCATAAACAACGATATAGAGCCCGATACTAAACCAAACTATCTGCCATGGTGCCTCTTTTATGATGACAACAGGCTTCACCGCTTTGTAGTAGTTGGCGATAAGTAAAAAGAGCAGTGCACCGCCAAGTGCAAATATGGAGACAGGGATAAAGTAATAATCTCCTACAAAATATGCCACCATCAAAAAGAAGAGAAAGAACCAGCTCAACTTGAACATCGTTTTGTTCTTAATGACAGAAGAAGCTTCAGGGAGAAGCGAAACATCTACTCTAAGAGGAATATCCTTTCTAAAATATATCCATAGAACGGCGATGGAAGCGATGATGCTCAAAAGATTTGGCAAAAACATATTTTTTGCATACTCAAAAAAACCGATATGAAAATAGTCTGCTGTTACGATATTTGTAAGATTTGAGATAACCAAGGGGCTTGAAGCACTGTCTCCGATAAAACCGCCTGCCATCAAAAAGGCAAAGATCGGTAATGGTTTCATCTTCAGATATTTCATTTTTGCCAAAAGAATAGGTGTAAGGATAAGCGCTGCACCGTCATTTGCAAAAAGCGCTGCAACAAATGCACCAAGCAGAAGAATATAGACGAACATTCGGTTTCCACTCCCGCCGCTGAGCTTTGCCATCTTTATCGCTGCCCACTCAAAAAAACCTATCTCATCCAGTATCATAGAGAGAATAATTATGCCTATAAATGCAAGTGTTGCATCCCAGACGATCTTTGTCACAGTGATAACATCTTCAAAACTCACAACACCAAGAAGAAGTGCCAAAATCGCACCAATAACGGCAGTTGTCCCGATCTGCAGCCCTTTTGGTTGCCAAATCACAAATATAAGTGTCACCAAAAACAGACCTAACGCAACTATCATTACATACCTTTTATTGAAAAAGATAGTATATCAAAACAAGTTCTTTTACCAAAATATATTGATTTATAGCCACTTTAATACTAATATGATAAAATTGTTAAAAAAAGTTTACATAACACTATGAACCACTCTGCCTCTTTACTCTTTAAACTCTCATTTATCCTGCTGACATTTTCAATGCTTCAAGCACAAGAGATAATCCAAACCGCTACCAAGACACGTATACGATTGGATTATGAGGTCATTCCACTAACAAATCTCAAAGATATGGGGGTTGTGGGAACACATTTTGACTGGTATCCTTCAAAAAGCATTCCATCACTTTACACAGGTCTGGGTTTTCTAAACGCAGTGACAGGTGATGAGGGAGGTTTTTTCGCTTTTGGTTATACGCTTGGATTTGATTATCCTATCACTAAAAACTTTCATACAGATGTTGGTGTTTATGTTGGTGGCGGATCAGGCTCATACATAGATTTTCCAAATGGTGGAATGATCATGCGAACACATGCCGCTTTAGCTTACAAAGTAGAAAATATAGATATTGTCGCTGGTCTTTCACATACAAACTTCGTAGGGACAAGAGCCAATAAAGAGCACCAAACTGATTTTCACCCCTATGTCGGTGTAAATATCGCTACAGACATATGGAATGAAGTCCCAGATACGAATAGATCAAAAAGCTCTTATAAAAAGTTCGATGGTCTTTTTGAAAATATCCGTATCAGCCCTACTATGCTCTACTATGATGTAGATAACAAGGTCGTAAAAAAATCCCGCTACCAAGGGGAAGAAGCCTATCAGGAGAATTTTCCTGCCTTGGGCTTGGAAATAGATAAATTTTTAACAGATAACATCTTTATCTCTTTTGAAGCCTATGGAGCGCTTAGCTCAGCTGCAGGATATGCTGCAATTCAAACGGGTCTTGGTTACGAGTACCCACTCTCTGACTATCTCACATGGGAGAGTAAAATGGTCGTCGGTTCTGCAGGAGATTCTCGCATCGACACAGGAGGAGGAGTGATACTCCAACCTCTTACTGGTCTTCGAGTCGCACTCACTCCAAATGTCTCATTTAAAACACTTGTAGGACGTACCTATGCACCGACAGGGCTTTTTAGTTCTACTACATATGAGGCAGGAGTCTCATTTACTACCTCACATCCCGTTACAAAAAGTGGAACATATCTCTTTAGTTCAAGTAGTTTTAACAACATAAAATGGGTAATGACACCAAACCTTAAATTCTACTCTCCACATGATTCAAGCCATAAAGAGACACAAAAAGAGTCACAAAAAGATATATCTTTAGTGGGAGTCACACTTGCTGTTCCTATAAATGACTATGTCAATCTTGCAGGAAGTACCCATTGGGCAATGACAGGAAATGTCGGCTCCTACGCAGAAGGACTCTTTGGCATTCAGCTCTACTCAGCTGCGTTTACTCCACTCAATATCAAAGCAAAACTCTCTGCAGAAGCAGGTGCAGGTGCAGGTGCGGGAATCAACACCGAATCAGGAGGATATGTCACACAGCTCACTGCAGGATTGACACTGTCATTGAGTAACAACAGTGCTTTAAACGCAGATATTGGAGAGATGCAGACAAGTGATGGACGATTTAAAGCACATACTATCATTATCGGAGTGGATATTCACCTCAACTATCTCTATAAAAAATAATCTTCTCTTAACATTGCACTAACGCTCTTTTAAATATAATCCAAGTATGTTAAAAATATTACTATTAGAAGATGATGAAGTTTTATCTGAGACCCTGCTTGAACTGTTACAACATGAAAATTTTCATATCACTCATGTAACAGATGGAGAGAAGGCACTTGATGCCACTTTCACAACAAAATACGACCTCCTTCTTTTAGATGTGAATGTTGCCTATCTTAATGGCTTTGAACTGCTTAAAAGTCTTCGCCAAAGCGGCGATATGACACCTGCGATATTTATCACAGCACTCACGGACATCGCTTCACTTTCACATGGTTTTGATGTGGGCGCAGATGATTACATCAAAAAACCATTTGACTTCGACGAACTGTTGGTTCGTATTCATGCACTGCTAAGAAAATCTTACCACACCTATATTGATGAACTCTGTGTGGGTGATTTTCGTTTTGTGATAGAAAAAGATGAGCTCTACAGAGGTGCAGACTTTATACAGCTCTCACCTTATGAGTTAAAGATCACCAAACTACTCTTTCAAAATCTGGAAAAAACCGTCCAAAAAGAGTTGATCTTTGAGTATCTCGGTGATGGAAAAGAGATTAGTGAGGGGGCTCTACGTGTGCATATCAATAAACTACGAAAAATCGGTCTTCCAATAAATACCATCAAAGGAATAGGATACCGTCTTGCATAACCATGAAAAAACAGCATTTTTAAAATTTTTCACTGCCTATTTTGCCAGTGTCGCACCGCTGATCCTTGCAGCAGGATTTTTCTACTATTTGCAGATGAAGAACCACCTTTTAAAAGCAGAAGAGTTCTCTCTTATCGAGTATGCCAGACATATTAAAATGCACAAAAGCATAGATGAGTACACTACTGTATACCACTACCGTTTTATCAAACGCAACGACCACCATTTTGATATTAGAAACTTCACCATACATCAAAATGAATTTAGTAAAATAATTCCAATGGACCCCCATAGTCACTATTTAGAAGTATTTAAATCAACAAAAGATTTTAATGCAAAACTATTAACGCTCAAACTCAAGATCATCACTATCCAACTCCTTTTACTGCTCTTTTTTGCCTATATCAGCTACCGCCTTGCAAAAAATGCGCTCAAACCACTTCAAGAGAGCATCGCTACACTTGATAAGTTCGCAAAAGATCTCATTCATGACCTCAACACTCCCGTTACCTCCATCAAGCTCAATATGAAACTTCTTGAAAAGAATCCTGAATGTGCGAACAGCACTCCTCTTCTGCGTGTCAAAAAAAGTGTAGAGACCATCTCTGAACTGCATGAAAATCTCACTATTTTACTCCAAGAAGAGACCTTTCAGCTCCAAGAGATGAACATTTGTAAATTTGTTGAAGAGATCGTGCAGATACAAAAACAGATCTATCCAAACATCAGGTTTCAACTTGAATGTTCTACGCTCAATGCAAAACTGAACAAACATGCGATCAAACAGATTCTGCAAAATATCATCGCCAATGCCTGTAAATACAATACGGACAAGGGGTATGTTAAGATTTATACCTCGAAAAATCTCCTGCACATAGAGAACAGCGGCCCTGCCATTGAAAATCCGCAAAAGATTTTCGACCGCGCGTACAGCAGTGACAAACACAGCAGCGGCATAGGCTTAGATATTGTCAACCGACTTGCACACGCAATGAACATTCGCATAGAGGTAAAATCTGACACCCAAAAGAATACCTTTACTTTAACGATGCCTTAACAAGCCTGTGGCATAATGCCTACAAACTTTTAAAAGGAGAGCATTGTCAATGAAAAAAATATTTTTCTTACATTTCATACTATTTTCCATGCTAAACGCAGAGATGCTCACACTGCAAGAGAGTATTGAAAAGACTTTAAACAACTATCCTGATGTTCAATCACTCAAGTTCAAAATGCAACAATCACAACTCTCATACAAATCTGCAGTATCTGCCTATCTGCCACAGATAAATCTCCAAGCCCAGTACAATGTGACGCAGACCTATGTGTTTCCTGTCAATGGAACATTTCATACTCAGGATGACACAGGATGGAATGCAGGTGCTACACTCAAACAAAAAGTATGGGACTTTTCAAAGACATCTTCAAAGATCGATGCTTCAAAGGTCGATAAAGAGATCTCGAAACTCTCACTTTTAGACCTCAAAGCACTACTTGCCTATAAGGTAAAATCACTCTACAAACTTATGATAGTACAAAGTGAAGCCGTCACTGTCCGCAAAAAAGACCTCGAAGCAAAACAAGCCTACTATGCACAAGCAGAGGCACTTGTCAAACAGGGACTCAAGACATCAGCAGATGCAAGCCGTTTTCTATCTGCCGTATATAACGCAAAAGACAACTTGGCGATCGCACGCTCAAGCTATGAAAAAGCAAGAAATTCTCTTTCACTTTATATGGGTGAGAAGATAGATGAGAATGTTACACTTGAATCAGGACTACTGCAAGAGAAGTTCAACCTGCAAGAGAATGTTCAAAGAACGATCCTCGAAGCGAGCTATGCACTGAAAATAGATACCAAGACCATTCAAAAGAACAAACTGCTTCATAAATCTTTACGTGCTGAACACTATGGTTCTATCGATGTACTGGCATCTTACAACCATTTTGACACACTCAATACCTATGATGCGACAACCGCAGGTATCACACTCAACATTCCACTTTACAGTGGTGGAAGAATCTCTGCTGAAGCACAAAAAGCAGCGATCTCCTCTCAAATATCCAAAGAACAAAAACGTTCACAAGAGCTCGCAATAAAAGAAGAGGTAAGTAACTTACTGCTTGATATCAAAAGATACAACGAAACAATCGCAGCGAAAAAAGCACAACGAGACTCGGCACAAGAGACAAAAAAAGTACTTGACGGAAGATATAAAGAGGGTCTCTCAACATACATAGAAGTTCTTGATGCTACTAGTTTGGTTTTAAACGCAGAGCTTGGGCTGTTAGAAGCTTACTACTCAAGAGCACTCAGCATTGACAGAATCGCATACTTAAAAGGAAAAATATAATGAAAAAAAGTTTAAAATATATCGTCATCTTGGCAGTTATTCTCGTCGCGGGAGCTATTTTTTACAATAAAGTATATATTCCAAAAAGTACCTACGAAAGAGTTACTCCAACACAAGGAGATCTAGATCTTACGATCTTTGGGATCGGTAACGTTGGAGCAAAAGAGATATATGCTGTTAACTCGCTTACAGCCACTAAGATAAAAGCCATCAACTCCGATGAGGGAAAATGGGTCAAAAAAGGCGACCTTCTGGTCGTGATGGATGCAGTTGATCTGCCACAACTCATAGAAGAGGCAAAGATCGCTGTACAAAAAGCACAGATGGAAGTGACTGCCTCTGTAAAAGATCTTGATGCGCTCTATGCACAAAAGCATCTTGCAAGCATTACCTACAAACGTTATGAAAAGCTCAAAGCACAATCATTTGCATCAGAGGCGGAGTATGATAAAGCAAAAGCAGATCTCGATGCTATCAACGCGCAGATAGCTGCGACAAAAGCACATATAGATTCTGCAAAACATGAAGTGATAAGAGCACAAAAAAGTGTCGATGCGCTTACAACAAAGCTCTCACGTTATAAGATCTACGCACCGGTAGACGGCTATGTCATTGCAAAAAATGCCGATATTGGAGAGAGTGTCGTTCCCACACAACCAATACTCAAAATCGTCAATGCCAAAGATGTCTGGATACGAACATACATAGATGAACGTATCAGTGGAAATATCAAAGTAGGTCAAAAAGCACAAATCACACTCCGCTCACAAGCAGGGAAAAAATTTAACGGATATGTAAAACGCATAGTAGCGCAAAGTGACCCTATCACTCAAGAGCGAGAAGTTGACGTTGCGTTTGAAAAACTCCCGCTTCCGTTTTACATCAACGAACAGGCAGAAGTACTCATAGCTACAAAAACACTCAAAAATGTTACAAAGGTTCCCCTCAACGTGATCGTACACAAAGATGGCAAAAGCGGTGTATGGGTCGATAAAGAGTCAAAAGCTCATTTTAAAAATGTCAAGATCCTTGGTGAAGATGAGAAGATGGCAGCAGTTGCAGACCTCTCACCAAACGCAGTACTGATCTTGCCAGCAAAAAATAAAAAGCCGCTTTTTGAGGGCTCAAAAGTACACTAATGATTAATTTAGCACAAAAAGAGATAGCCCATACATTTGGTAAGTTTATCGTTACGGCAGCGGGTGTGGGAATGCTGCTTGGCATCGTTATGATCATGATGGGTGTTTATCGTGGAATGATAATAGATGCACAGGTTCTGCTTGATGATTTGGATGTTGACCTGTGGGTCGTACAAGAAAATACACTCGGACCCTTTGCCGAGGCATCAAGAGTACATGAAGATATGAAAGACACCATCCATACCATCGATGGAGTAAAGAGCGCTGTAGGTATAACCTTTCAAAACCTGCAACTTCCCTCAAAAAATGGTGAGGTACGTGTTTTTGCTGTAGGGTTTAACCCTTTTACAGCCATTGACCCCATAAATCAAAAGAAGCTCATAGCAGGACATGGACTCAAACGCAGCCACTACGAGATGGTCGTTACAGATAAAACCGGTTTTAAGCTCCATGACAAGATCAAACTCGGACGTGATATATACCATGTTGTGGGTGTCACACATGGTACAGTCTCTTCGGGTGGTGATCCTTTGGTCTACATCAGCTTAAAAGATGCGCAGGAGCTGCAATTTCTCTACTCAAATGCACGTATACGTAATGACAGAGCAAGAGGCATCAATGGTGTCAACTCACATATGATAAACGCAGTGGTAGCACGTGTCAAAAAAGGCTATGATGTCGATAAAGTTGCGCAGGACATAAGACGATTCAAACACAAAAGCGTCTACACAGCAGAGCAGGAAAAGGTCATCTTGACACAAAACCTTATCAAAACAGCTTCTAAGCAGATCGGAATGTTCACTGTTATTCTTGTTGTGGTCTCTACCATTATCATCGCGCTTATCATCTACACTATGACCTTGGAGAAGATGAAAGAGCTTGCTATTATGAAACTCATCGGTATTCCGAACTCACTTATCATTAAGATGATCGTTCAAGAGACGGTTTTGATGGGTGTTCTAGCCTTTATCGCCGGCAATATCTTTGCACATCTCATCTACTCTAAATTTCCAAAAAGAGTTGTACTTGAGACACCAGATGCGCTTGGTCTTTTTATCGTCGTGATCTTTGCTTCCATTCTCGCCTCTTTGGTCGGAGTCAAAAAAGTGATCAGCGCAGACCCTGCAGAAGCAATAGGAGGTTGATGATGTTACAAGAACAAGCAATAAAAGTAGAGAACCTCGTGAAAAACTTTGGACATGATGATAGTCTTGTAGAAGTCATTGATGGTGCATCGTTTCAAGTGAACAAAGGAGAACTCGTAGCACTCGTTGCACCAAGTGGTGCGGGAAAAACGACACTGCTTATGATGATAGGATGTGTAGAGGAACCTACAAGCGGGACTATTTGGCTTGGTGATGAGAAGGTCTATGAGAACCGCTGGCTCACAAAAGAGACACGCAGAATAAGACGTGAGAAGATCGGTTTTATCTTTCAGGCACACTACCTCATACCATTTCTAAACATCATAGAGAACATTACACTTGTTCCACAGACGAATGGGGTATCCACAAAAGAGTCAGAGAAAATCGCGATGGAACTACTGGAGTACTTTGAGATATCAGACAAAGCACACTCTATGCCATCAGAGCTCTCAGGCGGACAGAACCAAAGAGCTGCCATCGCCCGTGCACTTGCGAACAAACCTGAAATCATTCTTGCGGATGAGCCAACAGCAGCACTCGATACCAAACGTTCTGTGGATGTAGTAAAAATGCTCAAGAAGATCGCAACGGATCAAGACGTTGCCATCATCATGGTCACACATGATGAAGCAATGCTTCCACTGTGTGACAGAATCTTAACTATCGAAGATAAAAAAGTTGTATCAAAAGCAACTCAGGAGAGCACCATAGTTTAACAATATATCAACATATATTGATATATTCCTCCTCTTGTGTTATACTTCTCTCAATCAAATATGAGAGAATAGCTATATGGAACTGTTTTTAAAATCTATCGCTGCTTTAAATGATGAGACAAGAGTACTCATTCTACGTTTTTTAGATGAGTATGGAGAGTGCTGCGTTTGTGATCTGCAAAGCTCACTTGATATGATCCAGTCCCGTCTCTCCCGTCATCTAAAAATTCTTAAAGATGCAGGCTTCTTACGTGTTGATAGAAAAGGAACATGGGCTTACTACTCCATCCGTTCCCCTCTTGACAAATTTAGAAGCGAAGCCATACAAGAGATCAAACATCTAGGTATTTCACTCCCACCTCTTAACAAAGCATCTACAAACGGAGGATGTAAAATATGAAAAAACAGCTACTTGTTCTGTGTACCGGCAACAGCTGCCGCTCCATCATGGCAGAAGCGATGATAAATGCCAAGCTTGGAAGTTGTGTTACAGCACAAAGCTCAGGCGTTCAAGCAAGTGGCAAGGTCAATCCTCAAGCCCAAGCACTTTTAGAGTCTAAAGGAGAATGGAGAGAAGAGTACCACTCCAAAACGATCGAGTCTCTATTAGATACTGCGTTTGACCTCATCGTAACCGTATGCGACCATGCCAAAGAGACATGCCCAGTATTTCCAAACGCAGTTAAAACCATACATGTCGGTTTTGAAGACCCTAGCGGTAAAGCAAAAGAGGAGTATGCAAAGACCTATGATCTCATAGAAAAAGAGCTGCTTCCAATAATCAAAAATGAACTATGCAAAGGATAAAGAATGCAAAAAAATGTAAGTAAGACCACTAATGGTGTAAAGATCAACTTTTTAGGTGCTGTAGAGAAACAAAACATTGTCACAATGGTACAAAACTGTTCAACCGGCAAATGTGAATGTATGAGCGATGATACAAAAGCAAAGATCAAAGATATGCAGGTTCACGGAGAAGATGGAGATGTGAAGCTCACGCTGCAAGGCGAGATCTCAGTCGATGAGATCCAAACGGCCCTTGCAAAATCAAAGGTCATTAACAAAGACTAATCTAAAAGATCGAGTCCTATAACCAAACCGGCTGCGAGTGTGTAGCCTTTTGGACCATCTATTGTCGAGTCTTCATACTCAAAGATAAGTGCCATATTCTCTTTGACTTCATACTCAACACCTGCACCGTATAAAAATCCGCTGTCACTTTTGTCAACATCAAGTTTATCTATTTTTTCCATCTCATACTCAACCCCACATTTTGCAAAGAGAGCCAAAGGTTCATTGATATGATAGGCATACAATACATCAAATGAAACACTGTGATAGTCACCTGTAGCATTTATCTTTTCAGCTTCATTTGTTTCAGTGACATCCAACTTTGTATAGGCATAATCAACTTCAAAATTGAGTCCCGTACCTGTTCTGTAGCCAAGATCGATACCTACTCCACGACCATTTGAACCTTTTACTTTTGCATCTTCTTCGCTGATCGTATCTCCTGCAGTTACCAAAGCTTTTGCAACAACATAGACATTTTCCTCTTTGTGACGAAAGTTTTCACTCTCTTGTTCTGCACTCATCTCTTCATTCGCAAACGCAGCCGTACCAGCAAGAAGCGTTGCCAAAGTTGCACTTATCAATCTTTTTTTCATAAAAACCTCTTATATTATTTTGAAAAAAGTATAGCAAATTAAATTTGAAATATTAATAAGCATTAATCAACTTATGAGCTATAATTAAAGTACAAATTACTAAAAGGATATAAAAAATGAATCATTTTTTAAAAAATATTATTGACTGGATGATGGAGAAAGAGGAGGACATGGCAAAGAAATGTGCTATTCCTATGAAAGAGATAGAGTATCAAATAGAAAAAGTAGAAGCTCAAAAGGCCAAAATTCAAAAAGAGTATGATGAAGCGATGGCTGAACTAAACGATGTATTGGCAAAACTCGAAAAGATCAAAAGCACTGAAGTTCTGCGTTGTCAAACAGAAGATAAATAGAGACAAGATAATGGGTGAAGCATGTCATGAAATGGCAAAAGGTGAGATACTAAACGCAGAGCATGAGGAGTACCCTCTTTTTCACGTTCTTCTCTACGGAAGCAGAGTCTCGACTGCAAAACTCTCTAAAAGACTCAGCTGCAGTATCAAACACCTTCCCCTACGGCTATCCTTTAACTATGAATACGACACACTCACAGCAATAGAAGCGGGTGTCACAAAAGACCCTACACTTGTTTTGGAGGGAAAAATATTTATAGAAGGGCTTCTCACTGCAGAAGAACTCACTACTGCGTTTGAAAAACTACTGGAAATATGATATAATTAACTAAACAGTTAGTTATATCATATGGAAAGAGTCAAATGCCAAAACAGAAAAGAGATGCCAAAGCAACACAGGCAAAAATACTTCAAGAGGCTCGAACACTTTTTTCATTAAAAGGATTCGATGCTACAACTACGGATGACATTGCAAAATCAAGCGGTGTTAACAAAGCCCTAATCTACTACTACTTCAAGAATAAAGCAGGTCTTTATGCCCAAGTTATGAGTGGCTTGTTTGATGCTATTTATGATGAAGTGGTCACATCACGTGAAAGTTGTACATCTACGACAGATGAATTGCATGCTTTTATAAAGACCTATGCAGACTATGCTTATGAACATCCCTACTTTCCAGCTCTTTTACTACGTGAACTCAGTGACAGCGGAGCACATTTACCTGAAATGATGTTTGCAAGTATGCGAAATCTTTTTATACTGTTAAGCGATATTCTTACAAAAGCAGAAGAGCAAAAGGTCTTTACCCATGCTATTCCTATGGTAGTACATTTTATGATAATAGGGAGTTTAAACCTAATGGTCACAACAGAGCCACTACGAAAAAAAGCAATGCAGCTTGATGCAAGTGTAGATACATGCAGCGGCTGTTCAGCAGATGAAGTCTCAACATATATATTTGAAACAATAAAAAAATCCTTGGAGGTAAAATAGATGAAAAAAACAGTTCTTGCGCTTGCGCTTCCTCTGCTTTTAAATGCACAGAGCATCCCCTCACTCTTTGATGCACTCAAATCACATGCACAAATAAAGTCAGATACGCTGCTCGTGAAAAAAAGTGAGATACAAAAAGAGATGGTAAACTCATCTCTGTATCCAAAAGTAGACCTTTTCGCTTCATATGACAACTATAATGAGGCGACAGGAATGCTTCCTGTTCCACCAAACAAACTGATGAATATGGTTAAAGACCAAAGCATAGCCCAACCATTTAGTAATAATATCTACAAAGCCGGTGCAAAATTCTCTATGCCTTTGTTTGTGAAGTCTATCTATACAACTGCAAAAAAAGCAGAGGCGATGCAACAAAGTGCAAAAGCAAAAAAACATATCAATATTTTAAAGAATGAAGCTCTTATAGTAGGTGCAAATGCAAACTTTCTCTATCTTGTCTCTCTTACAAAAGCACTAAATGGAAAAGAGAAATCACTACTTGAGACAAAAAAAACAATTCAAATAAAAGTAGACAACGGTCGTTCACCCGCTTCTGCTCTTTATAAGATCAATGACTCTTTAAATGAAATCGCTATTGCAAAGAACAATATAGAGCTACAAAAGAAAAAGCTTATAAGCACTATTGAAAGCTTAACAGGTGTTCACTTGGATGCACCCGTTGCAATGCGCCAAACAGCCAGCTATGAAAAAGGAGCACTCGGTTCACTTAAACCGCTTCAAGAGAAGATAAAAGCAGATAGGATCAATATGCAGGCACAAAAAGAGAAACTCTATCCTGCACTCTATGCTCATGGAAGTTATGTCTACTCAAAAGCACAAGCATATAACAATGACAAAGATATCAATGAAGAGTATGGAAATATTGGTGTTGTACTTAATATCCCTATACTTGAGATGAATCAATACGACTCTATTGCACTTGCAAAAATCGAGCTGCATTCAACAGAGATCGAACTTGAAAAAGTACGCGATGAACTTAATGCACAGGCACAAATGCTTGAGACATCACTGCCACTTTTAGACAATTCACTCAAACTCTATACACAAAGTGTACAGAACAAGAAGAAACTTTTGGCAATCGCAAAAGTGAACTATAACAACGGACGGCTCTCAACAGAGGAGTATCTTCGTTATGAAGATGCAGTGGTAACGCAAGAAGCGAACCTGTATAAAACAAAAGCGACAAAATGGCAAACACTTATGAGTTTAGCTGTTATATATGCAAATAATATTGAGGAGATGGTAAAATGAGTAAAATAGTAAAAATCGGTGTTGGAGTAGTTGTAGTAGCTGCTCTAGTTGTTGGTGGCGTAAAAGCAGTAAAAAAAGCTCGAGCTAAAGATGCAAATACGCCAAAAGCGAAAATATATCCTATTGTTATTTCTCAAATCTCTCCACATATGAGCCAAGCAAAACTGACACTTCCCTATCTTGCAGAAGTTGCAAATGATAAAGATGTAAAACTCTCTTCGAGAATTGCAGCACGTATCATACGTATCAAACCAAGTGGATCCAGAGTCAAAAAAGGAGAAGTTGTCGTAAAACTCGACACTACTTCAATTGAAAGTTCTCTTGTGAGTGTTGAAAAACAGCTCCAAGCAGCAGATGTAGCTCTGAAAAATCTTGAAGCAACACACAAAAGAACACTCCAACTGCTCAAAGTACAAGGTGCTTCTATAGAGGAGTCTCAAAAAGAGATGACTATGATAGCCAATACGCAGGCACAACTGGCATCACTTAAACAAAAAGAGATAGAGCTTAAGAACAATCTCTCTTATGCAACGATCACCTCTCCAGTAGATGGTGTCGTAGCAAAAACCTTCTCAAATCAAGGAGCGCTCAGTGCGCCAGGTAGACCACTTCTTGCAATAAGTTCAAAAAACGGTTTTTACCTTATGGTAAGAATACCAACGGATTTACCGATCAGAGGTGTTGAATTTCAAGGAAAAGAGTATAGTGCAACATCACTTGGAACTACCTACCACGGTCTCTCAGAATATAAAGTATATACAGGAGACAGTAAACTTACAAGTGGTGATAAAATCGAAGTCGATGTAGTTGTCTTCCAACAAAAAGCGATGCTTTTACCATTTAATACTCTTTTAAATCGTAATGGCAAGAACTATGTACTTGTTATCAATGGCAACAAAGCAGAGGCAAAAGAGGTGCATATTGTCCAAAGTGCAGAACAAGGTGTCGTCATATCAGAAAACCTTGAAGGTAAAAATATCGTACTTGCAAAACCAGATATTCTACTACGCCTCTCAAGTGGTTATGCACTCAAAGTAAAGGAGTAGCGAATGTTTGACTTTTTCTACAAACGCCCTTATCTTCTCTACTCGATCATAGCGGCTTTTTTTATTATGGGTATCATAGCCCTCGTCACACTACCAAAAAATCTCTTTCCTGATGCCAATCCTCCTGAGGTCATTGTCATTACACAAGTACCAGGAGCAACCGCACAAGTAGCTGCTTCTACGGTCTCTAAGCCTATAGAGCAGGAGATTTCACGCCTTGGTCTAGTAACTGATGTCAGTAGTGTGAATGTGGCAGGTTTCTCTATTGTAAAAGCTGATTTTGAGTACAAAAAAGGCTTAAACGCAGCAGCTGTCGATGTAGCCAATGCGCTCTCAATAGCAAAAGCAAAACTCCCAAAAGGAACAAATCCTGCCATATATACAGCAGGAGATTTTACACTTCCAGTCGATGTCATTTCACTCTCGCCAAAGAATGATTCAATATCTCTTGCTGATGTGCGCAAGATCGCCGACAGTTTCATCAAACCTGCACTGCTTAGCAATAAAGCAATAGGAAATGTAGAGGTTTTTGGAGGGTATCAAAGCGCTATAAATATTGAAGTAGATCCATTTAAAGCAAAACGTTATGGTGTCAATTTTGAAGCGATAACAAAAGCTATCAATGTACTTAACCGTGATATACCTATCGGTTTCATAAAAGGTGACAATGATTTTTATACTGTGACATTTTATGGAGAGAAAGATAATGTTGAGAGATTAAAACAACTTCAAATTATGCCAAACGTCAGACTCAGTGATATAGCAGATGTCAAATGGTCATACAAAAAAAGAACAAGTGGTTACATAGGAAATGGTAAAGACGCTATTGCCTTGGCAATTCAACGTGCACCGGGAGGAAGTGTTCTTGATGTAAGTAATGCAGGAAGAAAAGAGCTTGAAAAATTAAAAATAGAATATCCAAATATTAATTTTGAAATTAGTGATACACAGCGTGATCTCATCCAACAAGCAAATGACAATATGCTTGAAGCACTACGTGATGCTGTCATCTATACACTGCTTGTGATTATGCTTTTCTTAGGGAATTTCCGCGCGATCATTGCTGCAGGGCTCTCAATTCCGATGGTATTCTTCTCTACTATGGCTATTATTTGGCTAACTGGAGGCGAGCTTAACATCGTTATCTATACTGCTATTATTTTAGCACTGGGAATGCTGACCGATGATGCCGTTGTTGTACTTGAAAACATCGAAAGGCATTTAACCGAGGGACATGAAAAACTTGAAGATGCTATTACAAAAGGGACAAAAGAGGTCTTGAGTCCTGTATTTGCAGGAACTATCGCAACTATTGCGATCTTGTTTCCACTTATGTTCGTAGGTGGATTCCCCGAAAAAATATTTAAACCATTGATAGAAACACTTATCATTGCACTTATTGTGAGTTGGTTCTTATCTATTACATTCATTCCGTTACTTTCGAAATGGTTATATAAAAACGGTGTAGGCAAAACAAAAATAGAGGGATATTTCGAGTGGTTCTACCAAAACACTATTGGACGCTTAGTAACTCCATACGTCAATATTATTAAATTTTCAAATGGTAAATTATACTTTTTACGCAGAATGATGCTTACCATGGGTGTTATTGCCATCTTAATTCTTAGTCTGAAAAATATTATGCCTACCATTGGTAAAGATGCTATGCCTCCGATGGACACGGGTATCATTAAAGCACAGGTAATGTTCAGCTCTAATGAAACTGTAGACAGTGCAGAGAAAAAGCTCCAACCTCTTTTAAAGTGGTTGAAAGAGCAAAAATGGTTTAAAATGAGCTCTGTTGCCTTCGGTACAGAACCAGGTGTACTGAGTTTGGGAAGTGGTAATCTACCATCTGAAGCAACTATCACCATAAACGCAGTGAACCGTTTTGAGAGAAAACAGACTATGTGGCAACTTGAAGATGTGATCAGAGAGAAGATCTCTCACCTTGAGGGGATTAAACGCAATGATGTATTTGATTTTGGTGCAACGGCGCTCTCAAGTATCAAAGCAACAGTTGATGTACGCCTAAGCTCTCCTTTTGTTGATGGCTTGGCAAATGATGCACAAAGAGTTGCAAAAGCGGTCGAGACCGTTCATGGACTAACATCTGTTTCAACAAGCTGGGATAAAGATTTTATGGAAGTTGAGCTGAATATTGATGAGAACAAAGCATTAAGTTATGGAGTGACTCCTTATCAGATCGCTATGCAACTCCCTATAAAAGGCGAGATTATCGGTCTTAATGCTAACCTTGAATCTATGAACACACAATTTGTAAGACTCTATCTCAAAGGTAAGTTTTCCAAAAACATAGAGACCTTGAAACTTCTACCAATAGCAACACCTTCGGGTGAGATTCCTCTCTCTGCATTGGCTACACTAAAACGTCATCTCACTTTTGCAAAAATTGAGAGAGATAAGATGCTTTACAGCCTTGATGTAAATGGGTATCGTGCAAAAAGACCAGTTACACACTTGACAGATGACACAGAGGCAGCACTTAAAGATGTCAAACTCGATGGTGTTGTAGTCGATCAAACAGGTGATATTGCGCAGATAAATGATAGTTTTAAAAGAATGTTAAAAGCTATTGGACTTGGTGTTATCATCTTGATTATGACACTCATAGCTATCTATCGCTCAGTTCGTCTTGCATTGATTATGATACTTGTACTACCATTATCCTTGATCGGTGCATCATGGGGAATGCTGCTTTTTGGAAAACCAAGCTGTATGCCAAGTCTTTTAGGAATTTTACTGCTTTTTGGGATCATTATCAAAAATGCAGTACTGCTAATAGATTTCTATCAAGCTTACAGAGAAAAAGGTGAATCACCATTTGAGAGTGCTCAAGAAGCAGTACGTGTACGTTTTAGACCTGTTATGATGACTGCGTTTGGAACAATCGCGGGTATGATACCAATCGCACTTGAACAGGCCGTAGGACTTGAGAGACTGAGTCCTCTTGCAGACGTTGCCATCGGTGGACTGCTTATAGGTACACTCTTAACACTTGTCTATGTGCCAATGTATGCCTATATTTTCGATAAAGGTAACAAAACAACAAACCCTATCAATAAGATAGAAGAAGCATTAGATTAAAATGAAAAAGAAACAGGGCTCATCGTAGTCTTGCTTCTTTGTAATATATTCAGAACAAAAAGAAAAAAGTTATTAACTAAATAGTTAATTAATAGTTAGGAAATTTTTGCTACACTTATCCTTTAAATAATAAATAAAGGAATAAAAATGCAAGTACCAACACCTGAACAAGTCGAAGCAATGATGATAGAAAAGATGGGTGCACTTCCACAAAGTCTCAACAGTGCAAAAGCTATAGATCCAAGATTTCTAATAGAACAAGCTATGAGCAGTAAATTTAGTGTTCAAGACGAAAAAAATCCGTTTGATCCAAAAACATCCATGATGATTGCACTTGCTGCAGCTATCGCACTAGGAAGTGAAGAGTGTATCTTAGAACAAACAAGAATGTTAAAGAAAATGGGAATTACAAAAGAAGAGTTAGCCTATTTGGTTCGCATAGTAAAACATTCACAAAGCAGTATCGTTATGGCAAATGCAAAAACAGCATTTGATGTTCTTGAGGGGTAATTATTATCGAACTATATGTTAACATACGTTTTTAAAATATAAATATACCTCTAAAAAAAGGGAGATCAATGAAAGATTTTTTTGCTTACGGTGAAAAAGTTCCAGGCTATGATGTAAGAGTTCTCAATGAGAGAGAAGCAAGAGCGGCAGCCGCAATACTTTTTGTAGGTGCTTTTTTAGGTCTTGTTAACGGTGTCATGCTTGGAACGGCTGTATTTTCAAAATACTTTGTTACCTTTTTTGCCATTGATTTCACTATGAGGATCATTCAACCACGATATGCTCCGAGTCTTTTACTCGGGCGTTTTTTTGTACAAAATCAAACACCTGAGTACGTAGGAGCAACACAAAAACGCTTTGCATGGGCACTTGGATTTATTTTGGCATGGCCTATGTTCTATTATCTTGTCATTGATTTTCAACCAAATCCCATTAAAGTTCTTGTCTGTCTTGTTTGTATGGGACTACTGTTCTTTGAAGCAGCCTTCTCTATCTGTTTAGGATGTAAAATCTTCAGTTTGATAAAAAAAGATAAACTATCACACTGTCCCGGCGGTGTATGTGAAATGAAGATCAAAGAACCAATTCAAAGATTTACTCCCGCCCAAAAAGGTATTTTAGCACTGACAATAGTCATAATGTTTTATGGTATCTATGCCTATTTTACAAAACTACCAGACAGAACAATGCTTAGTAAAAAGATAAAAGTACTTATGATGAGCGATGCACAATTACAAAAACTTGAAGATGCCAAAGCCGATGCTGAGTTTGAAAAGGATGACTTTTAAATAGCTCAAAGGAGATGCAATGAGTGAACATCATCACCATCACCATGCAGTGAGCGGTAAAAATCTATTTTTAACTATTGTTTTAAATATTCTCATTACCGTTGCTCAGATTGTTGGCGGTATACTCTCTGGCTCATTAGCACTTCTAAGTGATGCTATGCATAATTTTAGTGATGTGCTTTCACTTATCATCGCATATGTTGCTCATCAACTGGCAAAACGACCATATACCCCATCAAAAACATTTGGTTACAAACGTGCTGAGATATTAGCTGCGTTTTTCAATGCAGCCCTGCTAATTGGAATCGGAATATTTTTAATTCTAGAGTCTTCTCATAAATTTTACCATCCTGAAGCAGTCAATTCTATCTGGGTGATAGCTTTAGGACTTTTAAGTATCTTCTTAAATACACTCAGTGTTCTACTTATTAAAGATGATGCTCATGACAATATGAATATAAAAGCGGCCTATCTACACCTTATGACCGATGTCATGACCTCCGTTGCAGTTGTCATAGGAGGAATAGTTATGTACTATTTCGACCTCTTTTGGATAGATCCTCTTATCTCTGTTCTTATAGCCCTCTATCTCATCTGGGCATCAGTAGATATAGTACGAGAATCATTCTCAATTTTAATGCAGTTTAGCCCTTCAAATATCGATATAAATGAAATTGTAAACGCAGTACAAGAGAATACAAACATTCAGAATGTCCATCATATTCATATTTGGAAACTCAATGACAAAATGATCCACCTTGAAGCACATTTGGATTTTGTGAAAAACCTTACTTTACAAGAGACAGGAGAAGTGATAGAAGATATAGAAAAGCTACTTCATCATAAGTTTCATATTACGCATACAACATTTCAAGCTGAATATGAACGTACAGATGATAAAAGTATGATTCATAAGAAGGAAGCTTAGCTAGAGACCATTACCCCACATATGCATCTTCTTTGCCATAATCAGATCATATCCATCAAGTAGATCAATATAATTTGGAGCACGGAACTCGAACTTTTCTAAAAGCTCTTTTGTTGCCTCAATATCCATCTTACCTTTTTCTTCCATTATTATAATATCAGCTGTATTTGCAAGTGTTGTGTAGGCTATGCGTAACAAAAGCTCAGGATTTGTATGTTTTAAAAAAATATCTTTAAATATCACAATATCATTATCCCGAGGCAATGCTCGAAAAGGAGTATTGAACTTATTGATAAGCTGTACTTTGGTACTTTCTAAAAAGCTATCAAGTTCTATCTCATCACTACCATAAAGCGCAAGTCGAAACTCTCCATCTACATTCGCAATCATTTTTTGCAAAGCGAATGTAGTATCATCAACTTTTGTGGTCACTTGAATATAATGATTTCCAGGCAGAGGATTGAATAGCTCTAAAAACTGTCCTAGTTCCATAAATGACCTGCTTAGTAAGCTAGATCGTGCAGTTCACGGAACAAGAATGCTTCCACGATCTCATCGATCGTTTTTTGTGTATGTGCTACAAGAACGATCATTGACATATTGATAAAGTCCATTACAGGCTCACCATCATTACACACAACAACAGCTTCAGGCCACGCCTCAAAACCATCATAGGTATCAGCATGTAAAACCTCCACAAGCTCACCCTCTTCTATACGTAACTCAGCCCATGTCTTTGCTTCCAATACAGGTGTGATCTTTGCTTCTTGAACATCTGTTGAGTCCATTGGTACCACTACTAACATTATTTATTTATCTCTTTTAACTTTTTTTTGCTCAACAATAATTTTTGATTGTCCATTATTCCGATCTTGTGGCTAAGAATATCTGATGCTATCTTTTTAGCATTTTTAAGAGAATGCATTTTGTAACTTCCGCATTGATAGATATTCAACTCTGGAATATCTTTTTTGCTTTTCACTTTAAGCACATCTTCCATAGATTTCTTCCAGGCTTTGGCAACTTTCTTTTCATCAGGTGTACCGATCACAGACATATAAAATCCCGTACGACATCCCATAGGAGAAAGGTCAATTATCTCTACATTTTTAGAGTTTAAATGTTCGCGCATAAAGCCTGCAAAAAGATGTTCTAAGGTATGAATACCTCGTCCATCCATCTTCTCTTTATTTGGTTTATAAAAACGTAGATCATATACTGTGATCTTATCTCCAGATGGTGTTTTCATCGTCTTTGCTTTTCTTACAGCAGGTGCTGGCATAATAGTGTGATCGACTGTAAAAGAGTCTAGTAATGGCATAATAATTCCTTAATTATATTTTCTAATTATCTATATTTTAGCAAAAAAGTTTGATGGTAAATTGAAGTAAAAAAGATAACCTAAATCACTTTGACATTTTTACGCAATCTCTGCCTGCAAGCTTAGCCTCATAGAGAGCTTTATCAGCTTTTATAAACATATCATTGAAGAACTCATCTCTGGAAGCGTGTGGATTGACCCCTATGGAAACTGTGATATTGCATACAACATCTTTATATATTATAGGCTCATCTTTTACTTTTTTTCTAATCCGTTCTGCAAATTCAAAACACTCTTTTTCATCTAAATTGGTCGTATAAACTAAAAACTCTTCTCCTCCATAACGGATTAAAGAATCTTCTGTTCGGATAAGACTCTCAATGCGTTTAGCCACTTCCTGTAAGATATAATCACCAGCTACATGCCCATAGGTGTCATTCACATCTTTAAAAAGATCAATATCTATCATAAACAGTTGATACGAACGTGATAATTTTTTTATGATAATCTCATAAAGATACTTTCTATTATAAACCCGTGTAAGTGAATCTGTATAACTATCATAATATTTACGTCTAAAATAGAGGGTAAAAAGATATAAAAATGCAAAGAACAAGATACTTAAAAATATCAACCAAAAGAAGAAATGTGTAAAATCTTGTAATTTTTTCTTCATATTTATATCTAACTGATGAGAAATATCTGCACCTATCAAAGCAACTGTCTTATTGTTCTCAACTATAGGATAGATGATAGTGATCCATAGGTCTTTATTTTTTGTATGATAAAAAAGTTGAGATTCTTCACTTGCATAACATTTGTCCCATGCTGGTCCAAGAGGATCAAAAGGTTCAAATATATTTGCATGTTTACTTTTATCTCTTTCACTATCGAGTAAAAAATAGTATTCATTATTTTTATTTTTTGATACTACAAAAAGATTTTGAACGGTAGAGATACGTATCAAGTTCATCATCTCTTCAAAATTATTACGTATCTCTTTATCTGTTGTAACAGTTTGAATAAATCTATTGTGTGTATCTTTTAAAAAAATCTTTTCCAGTTTTTCAAAAGTTTCAAAATGAAAATCAATGATCTTCTCATTTAGATTTTTTGTGGTTTCTTGTAGAGTCTCATTATATCTACTATATGAAAGCGTTCCAACAAACAGTATAAATAGTATAATAATACCTAACTGTATAAATCCGATTTTTATCCTCTTATTAATCGTTTGTTGAGACAAATTTAGACAACTCCCCTTTTACATGTAATTCGAAATGTTTCAATCTCTTTGATGAAAACCGAATTGTAGGTCTCCCTTTTTGCCAAAAGAACACACCCACAGCAGTTGGAGTTTTAAGGTACTCATAATAACTAAAAACAATAGTAGGTTTCTTACAAGAGCTGTTCACACCATCTTTTGCCAAAATAAAATCACTCTTTTGACAATTTTCTACAATATGAATTGATGATGAGTTTCTAAATTCATCTCTTAAAACTTTATCTCTAGAGTAAATGATTATACTTTTATTTCTTGAAATACTATGAAGCATCTTTGTAAGGATAAGCCCTTCCCATTCATTATTGGAAGCACTTAACATTTGATAAAAAAGTATACTGATCAAAAAAACAAATATTTTCAAAAGTCATACTCCATACCAATTGTCACACTTCTATCAATAGGTGGGATATAGAGTGATTGCATCTCTGGCGTAAAGCCAACTAGCTTGAGATAGTTATATTGGCTTTTTGCGGCACTATCGAAAATATTTGTACCTTTTAATGTAAAAACAAGTGCTGGTTTAGCTTTAAATCGAACTCCTGTATTAAACTGAACTCCATTGATCTTGGAATCAAGTAAATGATGATAATCTGCTTCATTATAAAAATCAAATCTATTCCAACTATTTAATAAACGAATAAATCCGCCTTCTACACGATTGGATTCACTTGTAATATTATTGTGATACTGATTGACAAAGTACATTGATTTTAGACTGTTAAAGGGATCAAAATCATAGTCATATTTTACACTGACACTATGATTACCATAATATTTAGGAGCACCCTTCTCTCTTGCTAAAATTGGATTTTCATTTTCCAAATATTCATAACACAAGCCTATACGATGTTTTCCAAGACTCTTGATATACTCTGCAGAGTAATCTCTTATTCTCAAGAGTTCAATATAGTTCTGTGAAGTATAATCCAAAACATACTGTTCAGTAGGTAATTCCATTTGTGAAGCAAAAACTTTAAATACATCAGACTCAGATGTGATTATATATCCTGCACGAAACTGTAAAGTATTAAAGACCCTGTGAGCCTGATTTGAACTGCTATTGTAATGATTATATTTTACAGAAGCTGTAAGTATTTGATTTCTTGCAACAGCATAATCATCTTGTATATATCCAGAAAGAATTTTATTGTCTATATGGTCAGGATTATCATTTTTAATACCATTATTATACACTGAAACATCATGTAATACTCGTCTGGAATATTCAGAACCAATAATAAAATTATGTTGCTGATATACACTCTTCTTTTCTAATTTGGCACTATATGTATCATCAATACTATCTGAGACAAGACTGTCTTTTTTGGTCGCATAGATCTTTAAAGGATTATCTGACCAAATAGTTCGATCCATATATAGATTCATATGTCCATCTACACGAATAAACGAAAAGGCAAACTTTAAAGAATCATCATCTAAAAAGGTCATTGTTGTACTTATGCGCTTTAATAGATAATCTATATTCCCATCATTTGGTGTTGCGAACATACTTAATGCAAGAAAAGGATCCATCTTATGATCTAATATTTCTGCACCAACATCTATATTTTTATAACTTAGTGTCATAAGAGCATGCTTATCAGTATAATCCCTTGAAAGTGTATGCCCATCATGTTCATACTTCTCTCTATTGGCAGTTTTCTGACTTGCATAAAGATAATAGTCAAAATCTTTTTCAACACCAGCATAAGAGATATTTTCATAATGACTTTTTCTTGAACCTGCGTTTAGCTGTATATGTGTTCCCACTTCACGACGTGGATCTTTTGAATAAAGTTTTATTGTAACAGCTGAGAGACCTGTTGTTACATATGTTGAAGCACTGCCTTCATAGATCTCAACATGATCAACAAAGCCAAGATCTATATTTCCATATAGGTACAGACCACTACCTGCAAAAGCCGATGCTATTTCATGGTCATTGATAAATATTTTTACAACATCACTGGAGTATACACTAGGATCTGTATGAAGTACATCAGGCATACCAAGCATATTTTCATCATACCTGAATGAACGTAGAGAGTTAAGTAGATCACTAAGCGTAAAAGCCTGCATACGCTCTAAATCATCACGAGTGTATACTGTCAAATGTCCTAGTGCTTCATTCTTCGTTTTTTTCGAGAGATCACTCTCTTTACGATATAGATCCAACATTTGGTCAATATCATAGGCAAAAAGTGTATTAGAAAAAAGCAGAACTAGTAAAAAAAATATTTTCATTATCGCTCTTATATATTATATTGTTCTATATTCTAGCGAAAAGTCTCTGTCGTGTACTTAAATCATAATTATTATCAAAAAAAAACTTATATACTATAAGAAAAGTTTTCAGCGACAAAAAAACCAATATTGGATGGAAAAAATATTATAAAGGAGGAAGGAATAAGCAAAAGAGTAAAACTCTTCTACTTATAGAAAAACAAAAAGATTAAACTCTCGCTTCTTCTCTTTTGTTTAAGTATGCCCAGTTAGCATCTACACGTTCTTGCCACTCTTTGATCAAGTATTTGTACTGATCTTTAAAGAGATGTTTAAAACGCCCTTGTGCTGCAAGATACTCTTCAACAGGCACAACATTTTTAGGTCTGTAAGTAATATTTAGCTCATGACCATCAATGATTTCATAAAGAGGAAATACTAATGAATCTGTAGCTAAGTCAGTTAACATCATTGTATCTTTAGGATCAAATTTCCACTCAGTAGTACAAGGTGAAACTGCATTGATAAATACTGCACCCTCAGTTGCAAAACCTTTTTGGATCTTTTTAACCATATCTTTCCATTTATTTGGAGCAACTTGCGCTGCATATGGAATATTATGAGCAGCCATAATCCCCATCATATCTTTTTTGTTTCTTGTCTCACCATAAGAGATCGAACCAGCTGGAGTTGTAGTAGCGCTCGCACCGATAGGTGTAGAAGATGAACGTTGTCCACCTGTATTTGCATAGACTTCATTATCAAGTACAACATACATCATATCATGATTTCTTTCCATACATCCAGAGATCCATTGGAAACCAATATCATAAGATGCACCATCACCACCAAACGCAACAAACTTAGGATTACGATCAGGTTGCTTTAGACGACCTTTAGTTTTAAGTGCTTTGTACATAGCTTCAGCACCTGCAACAGCAGTCGAACCATTTTCAAAACCGATATGAATCCAAGAAGCATCCCAAGAAGTATAAGGGTAAACCGCTGTACACACTTCTAAACATCCAGTAGAAGCTGCAAGAACCAAATCATCATTCGTTGCATTTAAAACTTCACGAACAATGATAGAGTGAGCACAACCAGGACAAAGAAGATTTGCACCTTCGAAACGGTCAGCCGATGTCGAAAACTCTTTTAAGTTTTTAATTTTTTTCATTTCACTCATAATTTATCCTATAAAAAAGCTAGTTTCGGTCCACGTACACCGATGAACTGTTGTTGTTGTGTAAGTAATTTACCAGCATCAGCATTTGCTTGAAGCTCAGTATACAAATCAACTAAATGTTTTTTCGTTAAATCACGCCCACCAAGACCATAAATATAACCACTTAAAAGCATTTTTGAATCACTGTTAAACAGAGAACCTGCGATCTCATTGAAAAGAGCACCTGCCGCACCACCTGGAGCTGAACGATCAAGTGCAGCAACCGCTTTAATATCTTTTAAGATCTCTGCTATGCCTGCAAATGGGAATGGACGGAAAACACGAATACCAACAACACCTGCTTTGATTCCTTTTTCTCTCATCTCTAATGCAACTTCACGAGCAGTTTCAACAGAAGTACCCATACAAACAACTGCTACATCAGCATCATCCATATTATAACACTCTAATTGAGAGTATTTACGACCACTGATTTTTTCAAATTCTGCAAATACTTCATCAATTTTACCAGGAACAATATTCATTGTGTCACTGTGTTGACGAGCTTTATGCTCAAAATGCCAATCTTCTTCTGTTTGAACACCATGTGTTACAGGATGTTCGAAGTCAAGCATATCGTTCATTGGTTTATATTCACCAACAAAGTTAAATGCATCATCATCGCTTAACGGATGAATTCCCTGTGCAGTATGTGACGTTAAGAAACCATCTTGGTTAACAACAGCTGGAAGACGTACATCATGGTCTTCTGCAACTTTAAAAGCTATAAGATTTAAATCATATGCTTCTTGTGGATTAAATGCATCAAATTGGATCCAACCAGAGTCACGAACCATATACATATCTGAATGGTCACAGTTAACATTAAGTGGAGCCGCTAGTGCACGGTTTACTATATTTAAAACGATTGGTAAACGCATACCAGACGCTTGGTACAGTGTCTCTGCCATTAGAGCAAGACCTTGTGATGCTGTTGCAGTTGCAACACGACCACCTGCAGCAGCAGCACCGATACATCCTGACATTGCAGCATGCTCTGACTCAACCATTACAAATTCACCTTCAACTAAGTTGTCTGATTTGAATTTTGCATATCCTTCAACAATGGCAGTTGATGGTGTAATAGGGTAAGCAGATACAACATCGACTTGTGCCTGTCTTAAAGCTTGAGCAGCAGCGAAGTTACCATCCCAAACTTCTGTTTCATTTAATTCTAATTTATCAAATGCCATTATTTCTCCTTGTCTTCTTTAGCAGGCCACGCTGCTATTTCTTTCTCTTCATCTGCCTGTTCTGGGAACATTAGCAATGATTTAGGGTTTGTAGGACAAACCTCAACACATATACCACACCCTTTACAGTGATCCATATCTATACCAATCATTTTCTTATCTCTAGAAATGATAGAAATATCTGGACAATATACCCAACAAAATTGACAATCAATACAGTAGTCTTTATTGAAGATAGGTTTTTCTATTCTCCAATCAGCCACACTGGCACTAAAAGAGCTGTTTTGTGTGTAGTTACGATCTTCTTGAAGTGTATGTGCTATGTCTCCAGCTTCACCTTCAAATGTACGGAGCATCGCTCCAATTTCGAATTCATCCCAACCTGTGTTTGCCATCATCAGCTCCTTATTTCACTTCGTCATATGCACGTTGAATAGCGATCATATTTGCATCAACGATTTTTTGCGGTAATTTTTTCAGGATTCTTTGCATGTTCGTCTTAAAAAATTCAATATCATACATACCAGAAATCTTCATAAAAGCACCAAGCATCGGTGTATTTGGAATAGCACGTCCAATAGTTTCTTGCGCAATTTTAATACAATCAACTGTATAGACCTCTTTACCTTCAAGTTTCGGTTGAGAAGCGATAAGATCCTCTTTAGTCATATGCGTTGTAATAATGTACTTAGTGTTTTCTTTACCATTTACAGTTACATCAGATGTGTATACTAACGCAGGGTCAATTACAAAGACGTAGTCTGGCTCCATATACTTTTCATGATTCAGAATTGGTTTATCATCCACACGATTATATGCTGTCATAGCAGCTCCCCGTTTTGCTGAGCCGTAAAATGCAAATGCCTGTACCTGCTTACCAGTTGTCGAAATAACGTCAGCCAAGCCTTTAGCACCTGTTACAGCACCTTGACCAGCACGACTATGCCATCTGATTTCTAGCATAAATTCTCCTTCAATTTTCAAGAAACTTTAAATATTTTCTATCAAGTCTATTTGTTGGTATTTTAGGCAACTGGCACTTAAATATAGCTTGATGCTATAACTAAGGTACGCTTGTAAGTTAATAGTGTGAATTTTTTATACTTCTTAGATATGAAATTGCCTCCAAGGAATCACATAATATAATATCACTATACTGTTCCAATGTCTCTTTGCTATCATAGCCACTAAGGAGTCCTATGGCCTTTATTCCTGCATTTTTTGCAGATATCAGATCCATACTTGTGTCCCCTATCATCCATATATCTTTTGCATCAGAGTCAAGTTGTTCCAAAGCTTTGAGTATAGGTTCCGCGTGCGGTTTTGGATTTATTACATCTTCCCTGCCAATTAGTACATCAAACTTATCCATGACACCAAAATGCTCCATCAAGACCTGAGAATACTTCCCCGTTTTTGTTGTTACAATTCCCAGTGTAGCAATTTTAGATGCTTCTTCAATGGCCTCTCTTGCATTTTCCAAAAGTATGGTCTTTTGTGTAGAGATTTTTCGATAATGCTCTTTATATGTATCTACAAACGCAGCGACCTTCTCCTCATCCACGCCAAGTTCTCGATACATCACATCCAAAGGATGTCCGATAAGTGCTTTTATATCTTCATCATCAGCATGAGGATAGCCATGCACATCAAACGAGTTATGAAAGCTCTCTAAAATCGCTTCCGTCGAATCTATAAGTGTTCCATCTAAATCAAACAGTATTATCATTAATCTTTTTCCCATGTTATGTAGTTATGCCAAATACCGCCAAGTGCCGGCTCTATGTGTTTTATCTTTTTATTCACTGCTGTGATAGAGTTTGGAATGTATAAAAAGAGATAAGGATTATCATGCACGATTATCGCAAACATCTCTCTCCACAATTTTCCAAGCTTCTCTCTATCAATTATCTTTTGAGATGCTTCTATCATCTTGTCTATCTTTTTGTTGTGATACCCCACAAGGTTAAAACCACCTGCCTTATCACTGTCACTGTGCCAAAAGAGATATGGGTCCGGTGTAGGGGAGAGTCCCCATCCCAAAAGAACAGCATCGAATTTATGAGGAAAGACCACCATATTTAAAAATGCCTGCCACTCCATAACACGCAGCTTCACCTTTACTCCCGCTTTTTGTAGCTGATACTGTAGTATCTCTGCCGCATAAGGGCGGATAGAACTTGCATTTGATGTTACTATCTCAAACTCAAAAGGATGTTTGGCATTGTACCCTGCTGCGTTTAGGAGCTCTTTTGCTCTTTTTATATTCTGCGTAGGGACTTTCACATCTGGATTAAATGCTTTTGTTCCCGGCAGAAAAGGGCCACTGCATACTTTGGCATGTTTGAAAAAGAGAATATTTACCAACTCCTGACGATTGATGGCCAAAGAGAGTGCCTCTCTTACTCTAGGATCTTGAAACTTCTTACGGCGAAGGTTAAAACCAAGATAGGTATAAGAGAGGGAGATCTTTTCATAGATATTAAACTTGTCAAAAAAATCTTGTTGGAGTTGTCTCTGCATCACAAGCGGTTCAATACTGCCTATGTCAAGCTGTCCGTTTTTCAGCATCAAAAGTCGTGTCATCGGATCAGGTATGACATGAAAAGAGATCTTGTCTATCTTGGCTCTGCCTTCAAAATACTCATCAAACGCAGTGAGCTCAATATTTTTAGAGAGTTCAAGTTGTGTTAGCTTGTAAGGACCCGTTCCGATTGGATGGGTATTGAACTTCGAGCTCATCAGATTTTTTTCATTCACGAGGAGATGTTTTGGCAAAATTCCCATCATCCATGTCTCAAGTGCCTTAAAATAAGGCTCTTTATAATCTACTTCTATTGTATATTTATCAAGGATCTTCACATCTTTTACAAAACGAAAACCTGAAGAGTATGGAGAAGCTATCTTGTCTGAGATAAGTGTTTTGTAGGTAAAGAGCACATCAGCAGCACTAAAAGGTTTTCCATCCTGCCACTTTACATTTTTACGCAGTTCAAATACCAAAGTCTTGTCATCTTTAAAATAAAACTTCTTTGCTAGATCTCCGATTATCTCTTTCGAATCTTTATCATACTTCACAAGTCCGTTAAAGATAAAACCTGTTATCTCCGAAGATGATGAATCTGTTGCAAGCAGAGGATTGAGTCTTGCCGGATTTGATGATGTTGCAAGATGCAGTGTTGATGCAAGTAACGAGATAGTAAAAAGAGAAAGAAGAAAGAGAAGCTTCATGCGCTACTGAACTCTTTTTCCATTTACTGAGAGTTTGGCATCTTTAAACTCTATTTTAAAAGCTACGTCATCTTTATCTTTTTTTGCATACGATGAGATCGTCTGTGCCATTGGAGAATTTTGCACTATTTTGTCATACATCTTTTGAGATAATTTAATATTTGTACCAAGGGAGATATTTGATAAAAAGAGCAATGGTGATTTTTTCATCTTCGCAGAGAGGTTTTCATCCTCTTTTATAGTTAGATTCAAGTCAATTTTGACACCACCAAAATTTTCTGTTTTATCGACTATCAAACTCTCTAAAGAGATATTTGGTATTTTGATGCTAAAGCCTTTTGCGAGGAGTTCCATAACAGTTTTTTGAAATTCCGGCTGAGTTGAAATACTATTTACGTCATCTGTTTGACTTATCATCTCACTTATTTTCTCTAAAACATCTTTTTGTACACCTTGTATATGTACATCACTTTGCAAATCTTCAAGATCTATACTTAAAGGATCAGAGCTCAAGTGAAGCTCTCCTAATTTACTTTTAGAGTTTATATTTACTCTTTTACCTTTAGGTACTGCGTTTGAAGAGGTCTGTAAATTCTCAACCGAGATATTTACGTCATCATTTGTTCCACTGATAAGCAGATGCATCTTTTTAAATGCTGCTCTACTGTCATAATCACTGAACGAAACAAATTTATTTGCTGCATGAAAGTCTTTCAAATACAGCACTGCCTTCACACCTGTTTGATTAGCATCAAAGTAGATTCTCTTTATGGTTGTTGAAAAAGAGCTCGGGGATAAGAGGTCACCTTCACCCTTAAATGAAGTGCCAATAAGCTGCATTTTTACATCAGAACCATTTTGAAGATGATAATCTTGGTCAATATCTTTCACATAGGCTTTAAATCGACTGTTTATAAGATTGTAGTCAATATGGTAAAGAAGACCTTTGTTTTGTAAAAACGCAGCAAATCGATTATAAAAATTTATATCTTCGGTTTTTAATTCATCTTCCATCACTTTTGAGAGTTTTATGGGATAAATATCAGCATTTATGGATTTTGCAAATGGCAAATTACTGTACTTTAGATCTACAGCTATAACTGTTCCATTCAGTACTTTTTGTGTATCTGGGGAGAGTTGATCCAAGGTATGCGCATTGATATACTTTATCAAGCCACTTGCATCTTCTACAATGAATTCAAAATGTTTTTTTGTATTTAGATATGTAGAGTTTGTTTGCATACGCTCAAGTTTAAATCCTTGTGCACTGATAAGAGTCAAACTCTTTTCTGTATATTTTTGCATAAATTTATTGCCCACGATCGGAAGCAACGAAATAACAACAAGTACAGCTACTACAAGAATTATTGAGACTTTTTTCATAAAATAATTTCCTAAAAGTTATATTTGAAAGTATTATATAATAAAAAGTAGTTACAAAAAAGGAAGTTTATAAAGAGGGATTTTACCAATGCAAAAGCATTGATAAAAAGTAAAAAAGATTAACGTTTAGAGAACTGACGAGAACGACGAGCTTTACGTTTACCTGGTTTTTTACGTTCAACAACACGTGCATCACGAGTCATCATACCTTCAGGTTTAAGGATTGCTTTTAGTTCAGGATTAAAAGCAACTAGTGCACGAGAAATACCGTGACGAAGTGCATCTGCCTGACCACCAAAACCACCACCTAAAGTAGTTGCTACGATATCAACGTTTGCATCTTGTTTTGTGAGAACAAGTGGTTGTTTAACACGAAGTTTTTTTGCTTCAAGTCCACCTAACCATGCGTCTAATGAAAGACCATTGATTGTAATTTTTCCAGAACCTGGAGTTAACCATACTTTTGCTATAGACGCTTTACGACGACCTGTTGCATATATTTTTGTTGCCATAATTATCCTTACTTAGCGATTTGTGCAGTGTGAGGATGCTCAGCACCTGCATAAATTTTTAATTTTTTAAGTATTTTAGCACCAAGCTTGTTTTTAGGAAGCATACCACGAGTCGCTAATTTGTATAGTTTCTCAGGATTTTTCTCTAAAAGCTCAGTCATTTTAACACTCTTAGTGCTACCGAAGTAACCTGAATGAGAAAAATATTCTTTATTTGCTATTTTTCCAAGACCATTAAATTTTGCTTTAGACGCGTTAACGATTACAACGTAATCACCACAGTCAATATTTGGAGTAAAACATGGTTTGTTTTTACCACGAAGTATAGTTGCTACTTCAGTGATGATACGACCAAATGTTTTACCTTCAGCATCAATCAAAACCCATTTTTGATCGATTTGTTCAGGAGTTGCAATTTTCGTAAATTTCATTCAAGAACCCTTCAAGTATTTAATTTTGTGAAAGTATAGCCGCATAAACTTATAATTAACTGAATTTAAGTAACTTTTAAGTGATTGATTATCCCGATTTAATAAATAAAGTTGTACTATAATGCAATAAATTTAAAGCATATTTGTCACAAAAAGGAGAGAAGATGAACTACAAAAAAACCGCATCGACACTTTTATTGACATCTCTTCTCTCTACACTTTTAGTGGCGCAATCAAATGAAAATAAAACGCACACACTTAAAAATAATGGCACTTTAATATATGCACCCCAACAAAGTGCAGACTCTTTTCATGATATGTTCACAAAAGGCAATATCTACGGACGACTGCGTTCAAACAACTTTTATTTTAACTACACTAAAGAAGATGCTTCTCATGATACACAGCTTGTTGGTTCACTTGGAGCTTCCTTTATTTTTAAAAGTGCATCATATCATCATTTTGACGCAACTCTGGGGCTTTATGCTTCACAAGCCTTTTTCAATGATGCTACAGATCCGATATACAGTTTAAAGTCATCAAAAGATACACTCAGCAGATACAACTATGCAAATACCGGTTCAAAGTCCATGTCTGTTATAGGTCAGGCGAACATCGGGTACAGCTATTCCCAAACAAAACTCATTGTCGGGCGCCAGCTTGTGGAAACCTTTTATACAAAATCAAACGATACAAAGATGATTCCAAACACTTTTGACGGAGCAGTTATCCACTCAAAAGATCTCAAAGATACACAGCTTACACTTGCCTATCTTCAAAAACAAAAACTGCGTGACCATACAGATGCGCATTCAGTATTGATGTATGGAGATGAAAATTTATCTTCTCATCGCTACCCACAATGGAGTCAAAATGATGATGGCGCGATGCACAGAGGTCTTACATACTCGGCACTTAAAACAGCAGATAAACCAACAGATGCACCTTTAATTGTACTTGACGCGCAGAACAGCTCACTCCAAAATACGAAATTGAATTTCTCTTCCTACCTTGTACCTGAACTTCTTTCTCAGGTCATGGCAGAGGTAAATTACAAACTTCAATTGAATGGTTTTAGTATCACCACGGGTTTGCGTTACATCCAACAGTTTGACAATGGTGCAGGCAAGGTCGGAGGTGCCTCTTTATACAAAATCGGGCTTGACGGTTACAAAGATGCAAACTCTTTAGATGGAGGTATGCTTGGCGCAAGAATAGTTACAAAGTTTCGTGACTACAAGATCAATCTCGCCTATACAGGTACTTTTGACAAAGCTGACCTTGTCACTCCATGGAGAGGATTTCCAACAGCCGGATATACACGTTCTATGGGTATGTACAACTGGCGTGCAAATGTAAAAAGCTACCGTTTGGAGCTTGTAAAAGGTGCTAATGCAAAAGGTATCTACACTACTCCTTTTATCCAAACATCTGTTCTATATATCGATGGTGATCAAAGCAAAGCGGAGACAGAGAGTCTCTTCTACTATGCCGGGCTTATTCAAAACCTCCCTGCGATGCCACAACTGCAATACCGACTGCGTTTAGGATGGAGAGACTTTATTGGAGATTCATCTTCTGTATCTGATTATTTAGACTCACGTTTTGAACTCAACTATCTATTTTAACATTGGGAGCCATAATGCTTAAAAAAATCCTACTTACCTTACTCTTTTTAGCCTCTACTGCGTTTGCGGACAAGATAACCATCTTTGCAGCAAGCGACCTTAGAGCCGCGCTCGATACCATCAAAGAGCAGTTCATAAAAGAGCATCCAAACGCAACACTGAACATGATCTACGGCTCTTCGGGAAAAGGACGTGTACAGATAGCCCGCGGTGCGCCTTATGATCTCTACTTCTCTGCAAATATGGACTATGTCGAGCAATTGTATAAAAAAGGCATGATCGCCACAAAACCAAAACTCTACGCGATCGGTCGCCTTGTCATCTGGAGTAAAAATAAAAACTTTGATCCAAAAAAGGGATTTGATAATCTTTTGGCTCCATGGGTAAGAAAAATAGCCATCGCCAACCCTGCCCACGCACCATATGGTCAAAAAGCGAAACAGGCTCTCCAAAGCGTCGGACTCTACCAAAAGATAAAACCAAAGATAGTCCTTGGTGAAAATATCTCTCAAACTGCCAATTACATAAATATGAAAGCCGTAGATGTTGGGATCATTGCACTTTCATTGGTACTGGCTCCAGAGATTGCCAACAGCCCTTACAAAAGATACTACCTTATCGATGCAAAGCTCCATCAACCACTCAAACAGGGTTATGGACTTACAAAATATGGTGCACATTCACAACTTGCAAAAGAGTTTTATGACTTTTTTCAGACAAAAAGATCTACAGCGATTATGAAAAAATACGGCTTTGTTGTAAACTAACACACTATGAATACAATTATTGCAACGATCAGCACTATTAAAAACCTGCAAAACCTCAACATTGTCGAGTGTGTTACACAGAACGAAACGCTCACAATGATGAATCTCGACCTTAAAGAGTCTCTCAAAGAGGGAAGCAGGATCAAACTTGCAATAAAACCGACAAACATCACACTTGCCAAAAACCTTAGTGGAGAACTCAGCTGTGAGAACATCCTAAACGCAGTGGTGACAGAGATCGACAAAGGGAAGCTGCTTTGCAGCGTGACACTTGCGTATGAGCAACACACTTTAGAAGCGATCATCACACTAAACGCAGCAGAGAAGCTTGCTTTAAAAGTCGGAGAGAGTCTGAACCTGCTTATCAGCGCAAGCGATATCTACATTCAAGAGATTTTAGATGATTGAGGTACTACATAACATAACATTCACCCCTTTTGTCATCTCTTTTAAGCTGGCAGCTATCACTGCGTTTATACTCTTTCTCTTTGCTCTGCCGCTTGCATGGTATCTCTCCCAGACACGCTCAAAAGTGAAGCCTTTCATAGAGGCAGTGACAGCACTTCCTATAGTCCTGCCACCTTCTGTTTTAGGATTTTATATCTTATGGGCATTTTCCTATGACACCCCTTTGGGAAGATTTTTTGAAGATGTTTTTGGAGTCAAGCTCGCCTTTAGTTTTACCGGACTTGTGATCGCGAGCTGTTTTTACTCTCTGCCTTTTATGGTCCAACCCCTGCAAAGCGGTTTTGAGAGTCTCAACAAAAATATGCTCGAAGC
>Ga0256843_1000436_pt1 | contig 35708 bp, 57 predicted proteins | sample AlvinellametaG_FD_191572 | JGI IMG/M metagenome (GOLD analysis project Ga0256843, IMG submission 191572) | Pompeii worm associated microbial communities from hydrothermal vent at the East Pacific Rise, Pacific Ocean - Alvinella | ecosystem: Host-associated > Annelida > Integument > Unclassified ...
TAATTTAATATTTTATATAATTCCAACCTATTTTAAATCAACGAGTGGGTTCTTAGCTCAGTTGGTTAGAGCACTCGGCTCATAACCGAGTGGTCCGGAGTTCGAGTCTCCGAGAACCCACCACTTACCACCTACCAAACAATTGAACTTTAAGAATAATCAAAACATAAGATTTTTTATACTATATTTTATTAGGTGTTCACTTGGGTGTTCACTTTGTATCTTCTTTATATTGAATACTACTACATAAGTGGGGATAATTCCCACTATTTAAAATACTCCTCAATCCCATCAACGATACAATTCACATAGCCATTTTGTCGCTCCAAAAACAAACCTAATTCTAAGGTATTATCCATAAAGCACGGCTCTAATAAAACACATGGTGCATTTGTATATTTTAGTGCATATCCTCCACGATCTTCTACACCTTTTCCTTTAATACCTCTATCTTCAAAGTTTAATTTTTTCACAATCTTTTTATGTAATATTGAAGCTAGTTTTTTACCTTTTTCGCTTTTATGATAATAAAGTGTTTCAGTTCCTCCAACTTTTGTATTATATGAGTTATGATGAAATAAGAGAATAATATCTCCATAATGTACATTTATATCTTTTGGAAGTTTTGCATAAGTATCTCTATATATGATTATTGGCTCAAACCCTCTTAACTCTAACAACTCATAAGTCATCATTACTTCTTTGATATTTAAGTCATATTCCCATATATCCATCTCTTTATTGTATGCACCTTTTGAACTTCGCTTGTGTCCAGCTACTAAAATTACTTTTTTCATTCTGTTTCCTCGCTATCTATATTATACTCATCAATCTGATCTTCATAAAACTTTACAGTTTCTTTATAAATCATATTCAACTGCTTAAGAGGTCTAAAACAATTTAATTCATCTTTTTCTACCTCTATATATGTATTCGATAAATCTATCTTTTGAAAATCATATTTAGGTGCTTGAAGATAAATATATTGAGGTTGTTTTTGAGTACAACCACTAAAGATAAAAACGAGTGCTATACTTAGTGTGATTATTGATTTCATCTTTTGTTTCCCTTTTTATCTTTTTTTCAATATAAACTTTTTTAGTGATATATTTCACTTTAAACTTTTCAGTTTTCATTTTTGCTTTATAGAATTTGTCTTTTTCTTCTAAATCTCTATGCAAAGTTTGTATCACTTGCAAGTGATCTGAAATATCTCTTTTTAGATTGTTGATATAAGTGTATAAGCCCAAAACAACAATCAATGCAACTATATACCAAATAGATTTACCTAATAGAGCTTTAATTAGATTTATCATAGTGTCGTCTTTTTTTAGACTTGTTACTGTGTCTTTTAAACAAACTGTATGCAATCACAAACAACACAATAATATTAAGTGTAAGTAAGTGCATACCAGCCCATAAACCATCTGGAATAAGTCCACTAAGCTTAGCAATCAGCAACAATAAAAATGCAATAATTACAATATAACCTGCAAAACACTCTTTCCAAAGTTTAAATCTTGTAGCTATCACAAAGCCCATAGGCACCGTGATACTAAGTAGTATAAAACTATAATAAAGTATCATTTCATTTCTCCTACTCTTTTTTGTAAAATAAGTAAAATCAATCTACTAACTTGCTCACTAAAAAAAGCACCTCCACATGCAACACCAACTTTTAAGCTATCGCTCATAGTAGGTGCAAACTGCTCTATACCATAGAAAATTGTAACTGCTAAAATACCACCAATAACACTCTTGCTAAATAGTATAAATGCTATAGTAGTTTTTGATTTACCGACATAAGGATTAGATTCCAAAGTCGTTCCTATATGGTATAAGAAACTAAAAACTATACCTGTGATAAATAATGTAATTACCTCATATTTCATATTTCTCATCTCTCTCAAAACTTTTTAAACAATGTTGATTTTCAATTTTTCTCAAAAACCAACAAATGCTTTTTTCCAACTTATTAGCTGTACCTAAACGGATCTTGCGACCAATAATATCACTTATGGTGATATCAGGATTGTATTTGCCAAGATATACAATAGTCTGTAAGAATTGGTCTAAACCTATAAGGATATTTAAAACTCTTTGTTTCATTGTACTATTATCCATACTAATAAACTTCCCCACATAAAGCCCCTTATGTACTCTCCAAAGCTCCACTCATTATTGTTTGGTATTCGTTTAAATTTAAATACTAACTTAGATAATCCAATAGCACTAATCATTATAAAACTAGCTACAATATTTGCTGTTATCATAGTGTTAAGTGAAATATGATTAAACATATACATAACAGTAATTGATGGTACATACCAATAGATACTACGAGCTATAAGTTCAAACCATACATCCACATCAGTAGGCTTCATTATAAAGTAACCTATCTCTTGCCAATTTCTTCGCTCACCTACTTCAAATAGTAAAGATACTGCAACCCCTAATATCCAATCATTAAAACAATAACCTACAAATAAACCTACTAAAAAACTGTACCATACGCTATTACCTATGATTAGTTTACCAATCTTTAATTTACTGTCAGTGCCTCGTAATCTATCCATATAGGCAAAGATAAAAGGTACCAATATTAAACTATACAAAGAAAGCATTTCTTTTCTCTGTAAACCATATAGCAAACTCTTGGAAATCATCTGCATTTATTGGCATAATTGTACCATTGCTAAACACTATGTTTGTATCTGTAATACCTAATTGAAATGCTGAATTAACCTGCATAAGACCTACAGCATCATCACTTGTGAAAGATATAACATATCCTGTATCTTTATACTCTTCTCCAATATGTTTAGCATCCCAAATAGCTTGTTTGTCTTCCATAACTTGTATTTCATCATCTGTATACATTGGCTCTGCTGTGTTATCCTCTAGCCATAGTAGTACATCTTGATATGTAGTATTACCAGCGTACTCTGTGCTTATATATGTATTACCATTAATTTTGTATCCTATGACATTCTTATCTTGGATATTATCCCATTGTTCTTTAACCGTTTGTATATAATCTATATTATTTGTTGTTTCCATGTTACCTCCTATAACTCTGCATCTGCAATATAAGTTCCTTGCCAAATACACCCACCTGTAGTTTCTACTTGATATTGATGTCTAAAACTATGCATATTACCTGCAATAGATACATTTTTAGTATTTAATTGATAATCTTCGGTAAGCGTTATTGATGGCGTAGTTCTTTTTGATACCTTAAATTCTATAGGAACAGCTAAATAAGTATCAGTTTCACCATATCCAGAATTTGAATAAATATATCCTACCTCATAATACCTCTGACACAAACTCAACTCTAACCCATATGGTCTTTGTTCGAACGGTGTGGTAACTAAACCTTCTTCTAGTTGTACGTTGTATACGTTGAACACTTTGCCGTTTTGGTTGGTTAATGTGCTATCACCGTATATGGCTATATTAATATAGTGGTTATCCTTAAGCAGTACATCGGGAACGGTAAATGTAAAAGTAAATGTTTTTCTTGTACTATTATATGAAAAAGTAGTGTCAACTATTCTATTAAAAGTGTCATCGTCTTCAATAACATCAATCTTCAGTCCACCTGTAGTAATCCCATCCTGACTATCCATCTCGAAACTGAGTGTTAATGTTTTTCCTGCAAATCTTCTCTGGTTTTCTATTCTAGTGTATATTACATTTGTAACACCATCATCTACACAAGTACACTTAGCGTGTGGATTTCCATTAACATCATAACCTTTATCTAGCGTACACGACACTTGTCTCCATCTATCAGCTGAAGCATATATATGATTACCATCTATAGCAACCTCACCTCTTTGCCATACATCAAACCCACCATTAATAATATAGTTCTTAAACCCTGTAGGTTTAGTATCTACATAGGTTTTTAAGGCATATTCTCCTCCTGCAACTCCCTGTATATTTTCCAAAATCTTAGCAGGTACAACTTCATCCCTCAACGCTTCTATTTTTTCTTTAAACTGTGCTTGGGTTACACTATCTCCACCCAACTCACCACTGTTTGGTAAACTCATATTAATCCTTTACTTTAAATTTTATATCCAACAAGTGAAATATCGCATATTCCACCAACATTATTGCCATCAATATCATAGATATTCATAGTCACCTCATTGTTATTTTTGCTATATTGAAATATAACACCATCACCACCTTGTAGAGTTGCTTGTACATTTTTAACTATATCTATCACATTCGACTGATATGTGCTACCTCCAACACTTACTATAAAGTCGTCTATTTTTTCAAAATAATCTATTGCATCTATTTTGATATTTAGATCACTCATAGTAGTTTGGGCTATCGTTTGTGGATATTCAACTTTTATTTTTGTTCTATCGCTAAAATCTACATCGATCCCATCTAAGTAAGGAGTGTATTCTCCTTCATCATAAAACAGTTCATTATCATCTTTGTAATACATAAGGTTTTTATCGTTATAAAGCTTTTTTGTAAACATTTTTTTGTAGTAAAATTTTGCACCATCTGTTCCACTATAATTTAAAATAGCTTTTCCATTTACTCTAGCTGTAAACTCATCTTCATAGCTCATAGTTTCATAATTTGCATCGTAAAATATATTACTTTCAGGTTTGTCATAAAACAGATCATCATCACTCAAATCATAAATTAATGAGTTTTGTCCGTTTGCTTCAAGATTCGTATCAACTATTTCACAATTTGTTTTTATACCATTCCAAGAGCTAAAATCATAAGTTTCTATTAGATTATTTATAGTTACATCACCTACATTTTTTGTGATTATTGTAGGTGATGGACTGTAGTTGTTTGATGTGTCAACTGCTTTTATCATCAAAGTATAAGTACCTGCTACATTTGGTAAAACGCCATCATAATAGTTTTCAGTAATTACACCCTCAAAGAGATCAACTCCATCGTTCCAAGACCGACCAATGCCGTAGTAGTATCTAATTTTATAGCCTTTTAAGTCAAGTTCGCTATTTTTACTCCAAATTAGGCGATTTTCTTCACTTAAAAAGTTTTCTACATTTGCAGGTGGTATTGTTTTTCCTAAGATTCTATAAGTAGTGATTGTTGATGTATAATCATCTATCATCACTTTAAAATCATAAGTATTGCCATCTATTAGACTTGTATCAGATATTTTTGTAGAAGTTGTTTGTATATTGTCTTGTAGCAAATGCCAAATTGTATCACCAACTCTTTTGTATTGGATCTTAAAAGTTTGATTGTCATAAAAATTTACATCCCAACCAAATTCTAAATTCGTGATTACATTTCCATCTTTATTTAGTGCGATTTCATCACTTATAGTTAAATTCGACAACTCAACTTTTGTTTTTTGAAATGGTAATATTGTTTGTACTATGTCGTTATTGTAATTAAAATCTAAAATGCTTTCGTTATATTCGACTGCCTTAATTGTTCTGTTGAAGTCACTATCTCTACTTATTTCAGTAATTCTAAATAGTAGCATATCGTTTGTTTTTTCATTTATAGAATAAATGTCATCTGTGTTTATATTTGTACCATCTACATTAATAGTGTCCGTTACTATATCGGTATCAAAACTAAATTCATATATTACGATTTCATCTGTATCTTTTGATTTTATTCGTAAATTATAAATTAAATCTTTTACAAAATTCATCTCAATATCAAGTTTTACAGTAGTATCTGTCTTATCTAAGATAAAACCCCCAATACCATAGCTTATAGCATCAGCACTAAGTCCTACAACATCCCCAACCGTACAAGCAATAGCATCAATATTAGCACTCCATTGAGCTGTACGCTTGATGTATTTATTGTTTGCTAGTAAATATCTACCCATTGCAAGGGCTTCAATAGAGCTAGTAATACCTTTCATAGTTACTTGAGTTTTATTTGGAGATAACTGCGAACTATAAAGTTCATTATCTATTACAGTTATTTTATCCATTTCATAATCTAATTCTTTGTTTGCAAAAGATATTTCAACTTCACTCGCTATATCATTTACACCTATGTAACTAATACTTAAACTATTTTCATTTATATTGCTATCTGTAAAAAGTTGCGTAATTTGAGCAGGTGCATCAAATATACAAGAGTATTTGCTACCTCGTAAGATTACTTGACCTCTACCAATCTTTGCCACCATCTGAATAGTGTCCCAAATGTTGCTTTGACTGTCAATAATTCCATTAAATTCTAGTTTAAAATCATCACTTATAGTGTCACAAAAATTAGCCCATTCTAAAAAACTATCATAATCTATATTGTTTATATTTTTTCTATACCCATATACTTTATTAGTTAAAATATCATAGACTACCCACGCAGGATTAGATGAATTAGCTGTAAATTCTACTCCATCTTTGTCTTTTAGGATTAAATCTTTTCTTTTTGCCATAATTTTATAATTTGGACTGCTACCACTTAACTGATCTGTTGCTTTTACATCAACACCAACTAAGGCAATTCCACCATAATTTATATCTGTAGTGTTAATTTCTTCAACTACAGATAAATACATATCACTATTTGAAGTGGTGCTATCTGCATCCTCTTCATTTGTAAGTCTTTTTACACTTACTTCGTATTGTGCAGGAGTAAGATTATCAACTTCATATATTCTTTTGAGTGCGTTTCTTGTAGCCCCTGTGATATTTAGACTATTTGAAATATATTCTTCATCTTCATCTATTATTTTGTGCGAATATGTTGCATAAATTGGATATGATCCACCATCTCCATTATCAACCCATTTATAAACAAAAGAATTTCCTTTATACTCATCTTCTGTAATATAACTCAATGGAGCAAACGCACTAGCTCTATAGCTATAAACATAGTCATAGCCGTATTTCTCTTCATTTAAGTTTATCCACTCTTCATCACCGACTTTTCGATATTTTATCTCAAAATCAACACTATAGTTTTCTAAAGCACCTGTAGCAGTATTTACATTATAAAGTCCACTTGCAAAAGCAATATGTAGCTTTAACTTATCAAGCGAAGTTGAAACAGTTTGTACGATAGTTTCTTCGTTGTATTCACATTTTGCATTTGGAATATTATTGTAGCTACTATCATCAAAACCACTCATAATAGACTGATCGAATGTTCCTACTCTATGCTGTAATTTTGCTGTTAGTTCATCATCTAAGCCTTGAAACTCCCCAAATGCTCTATTATCTATAGTAATATCAGCTTCACTTATAGGCTCTATTTCTCCCATACATAAAGCTAGTTGAGTATGTAGATATTCATCTTGTCCATTATAATCAACAAATTCGTTTATAACTGTTCCTGTAAGGGCGTGTGTCCCATACAAAATAGGTATAACCCCACCAATTGTCCGAGTAGTAGTCATTCCCGTCCAATTGTAAGTGGGACTTTCGCTTTCTGGAGAATATGCAATCTCTTCATTTGGCATAGATGGAGGCAAGACTGCATTTACAAGTAAACTTCCTGCAGCTGCTACACCTGCTCTTAGTGCGAAATATCCAATATTCCCCAATGAAGCCTGTGCTGTTGCACTTAATCCACTAAAAAGACTGTTTGCTACAGGAGTTGCTAAAGTCATTACTGCAATCATAGCAATAGTTCTTAGTATATTTTTACCACCTCCACTTTTTCCAATGTATGGAGATATAATTATAGTAGTGTTTTGTGGTACTATTTGCTCAAAATCTGTAGTTATGTTTCCATCTACACTAACCACATAATCACCATTTGGTAAATAGTCTTTTAATTTTCTACCGTGTAAATCTACAGATTTAACTGTGCTATTTATAGCATCAAATGGGTTAACAATATTAGTAATAAATACAGTACCAAATGTGATTTTATTTGGTACTTTGGGTATGTTTATCATTGCTGTCATTTTTCTGCCTTATATGTGTAAAAACCTACCACACGCTTATTCCAATTTGGATTAGATAATTTCTCTATAGTTACATTACTATCTTGCAATATATGTATAAATCTTTCATCATCTATCATAAACCCTATGTGTTGTATTTTTCCTGCTATTCTAAATACAACTGCAACTAAAGGTTGTTTTTCAACTTCTATCCATCTGCCACTTGCTATCTCGTCTTTAAAAATTGGTGCAAATGTATTAATAGTGTGGTTTTGATGATTCACATTTGGTATATAAATATTATGAGCTTTTGCAACTGCACTTACTAAAGTGATACAGTCGTACCCCTCTTGTATGGAGTTACCATTAAATTTATACTTTATACCTAAAAAATATCTATACATAAATAGCCCTACTTGGAATACCCATAAAAATATTAATTGGCAAACCTATTTTTTCACCATTTGCATTTACTCTTGTTTTATAGTCTGGGAATTTTTGCTTACACGCTTCAAGAGTTTTGAAACATTCCGTATCATCCCCACTATAAGGACAAGTAACACCATCTTTAAAAGTCCAACTACATAGATTTGTATTAAATTTAAGCGATGGAAATATCGCTAGTATTGGATTATCAACTCCTATAGTAAATGTTGCGTTTTCAATATCACAAGTCACATTTAAAGACACAAAATTATGCTCTATTTCTGCAATTTCACTTCCTGTGTAATAAACAGATATTTTACAATCCCATCCACTTCCAAATGTGGGGTCTTGTTCAATATAAGATTGTATAACTCTGTCTATGTTTGATACTTTCAAACTAAATTGACCTATACCACCTGTGCTATTCTCTACTAATTCATCTATTTCAAATGGAAATGCTTGATACAACTGCCCATTTACTGTTACATCCTCTGTATTATGCACTAAATGAAATTCTGTGTTCCCATCTGGAGAGTTTAAATCAAGACAAATTAACCAGGCATTATCTGTTTCTATTGCATTTTTGGCTTGAATTAATGCTGTGCTTAACAGAATAGCCATTATGCTTCCACCAAATTAAAATTAGAAATCGACCAATAGTTTGGAAAATCTGAACTTTTACTAAAAGTTAAAGGCTTCTCAAATCTCACAACATACGAGATATCATCAAGAGGATTAATCCAACTAAAAGTTAGATATGTTCCAACTTCATTGAAAAAAGTTTCAAGGTCTGCTTTGTGCTGTTCTGTAGCAATATTTAAAGTTATTGCAAAAGTTTTTCTAGCTTTTGTAAACTTTTTACGAGAGATTACTTTCCCATTCTCTTTTTTAGATGAGATACCAATATCTTCACTTTCTATAGAAATTTGTTTGTAGCTTAGTTCTGGAAAACTCATTATCTCACTCCTGCAATAGCACTTCTAAAGCTACTATTTGTGTTTAAATTTTTCATTACGATATTGATTACTTTTGTTTCTTCACCTCGTTCATCTGTTTTAGTGTATTCGCTAATCATATCAGCTGTAATCTCACTACTTGTATTATTTTCAATATTTAGAACTACATTTGATGAACCACCACCATTCATGGTAACTGGTATTGTTCTTCCATCTGGAAGTGGTACATATGCTTCATTCATTTTTCCTTCACCAAAAAGTGCAAGTTGTGGTGAATTTGCTATTCCACCATTTGAATATTTTTTTAAAGGTAATGAACCAGCAGAACTCATGATTCCACCATTTTCAAAAGAAAATAAGTTACCAATTGTACTGGTAAGAAAATCTCCACCTATTTGTGCTAAAGGCTGAAAAGTTTGTTTCGTAGTTATCTTTGCCATATCTTGCAAAATAGAATTTGCAAAATCACTAAAATTCATTTTCCCTTCAAGTAGAGAATCAGTAAGTTTATCAGCAAAATTAGTTTCAAACGAATCACCAATTTTTTTTGCGACATCTACACCTTGTTTCTCTAAATCATCCAGGTGTTTTTGTTTTTCATCTTCAATTTTGTTTAATTTCTTAGTAAATACACTATTTAATGCATCTATATCTTGAGCATATTTGACTTCTTCATTGTATTTTAAAGCTAATGTATATTTTTGATTATCATATTGATCCATTTGAGATCGTAAATATTCATCATTGATTCGACTATTAATCTCTTTTGATTTTTTAGCAAAATTCTCTTGGTCTTGTAATCTCTTGGTCCAATCAATACCCCAATCAATATTTGTATTTATCAATGATGTTTTACTTTTTTCTATTGTATTATTTTTGGCAATAGATGTGTTACCATTATTATTTATAATATTTGAACTCTTATTAGTATCTGGTTTTGCTTTAATATCTGCAAGTTTTTGTCTTGCTTTTAATTCTGCTTCTAGATAAACAACAGTATGTTTTGCTCTATTGATTTCAGATGTTGTTACAGGATTTAACCAACTGCTTGAATTTTTTAATTCTTCTAATTTAACTTTTGCTTCACTTATTTTCTGAGTAAGTTCAAAGTTTGATAATTCATATTCAACGCCTAACAAACGCTCGAATGCTCTTGTTGCTTCAAGTATTGATGGTGTCAAATATGATGTTAATTTATTTGTAATACCTGAAAAACCATTTTCTAAAGCTGTAAAACTATCATTTAAAGCAGCAGAACTTTGTGCAAAATCAGAACCAATTACATTACCAGTTCTTTCAGCTTCATCACCTAATCTTTGAATTTCATCTGCACCCATATTCGCAAATCTTATTACATCTGATGCACTCTTTGAAAATAAATCTTGAGCAATAGCTGTTTTTTTCATACCATCTGGCATCTCACCAAGTTTATCAAGCAATATTTTAAATGTAGTATTAGTATCTGTAAAGTTTTTTCTCGCAAAATCAGCACTAATACCTAAATCATTCATAGCTTTAGCTGCTGCACCTCCACCATCTCTTTTAAAATTATTAGTTCTTCTAATCATTGCTGACATAGCAGCATTTAATTTGTTTAGATCAACATCAGCATAACCAGCTGCATATTTTAATTTTGATAAATCTTCAGTAGAGATTGCAAGTTTTTCAGATAATTTAGAAAGACTATCAGCAGAATCAATTGAACCTTTTATAAGTGAACCAAAAGCATTTATACCTTGAAATGATGCATATGCTCCTGCAAGTCCTATTATAGATTTTTTCATAGAAGCTGTAACATTTGCTACAGTTTTTTCAGCTTTATCGAATCCAGATACAAGTTTTTGTGTATCTGCTTTTACATCTATTAAAACTGAACCTATAGTTTGTGCCATTTCTACTTACCTTCCAAAAATATTTTTTACATCATTTACTAAATTTTTATCTTTTTTTACTGAATCTGGATAATAATATTCATACCACTCCAACAATTCTGTATAAGATAAAGTATTTTCTAGTTCTTCAACAGTTCTGCTTAAATCAATCGCCAATTTAAATAGGAATTGGCGAAACCCTTTTACTTTTTTGTTTTACTAATCTCATTTAAGTGTGTAAAAATTTCTTCTACACCTGGTAAAGAAGCTTCATTTAATTGCATCAATTCATCAGCACTCATTTTTGGTTCAACCAAACAAAAAGATACAGCTGTATATAAAGCAGGGATATCACCTTTTTCTTTTTTAACAGATATATATTCATCTGTTTCTTTTACAGTTAATCTTTTGATTTTTACTTCGTCATCCCATTCTTTTACTTCAACAACTTTTATAGTTGGAGCAAATTTTTCTTTTAGTGTTTTAGAATCTAACATTTAATTCCCTTATGCTGCAGCAGTTTCAGCTGGTAAACCAATCGTTTCAATCTCTACATTTGCTAAATATTTACCTTCATCTTCACCTATTACTTTAAAAGTTGTAACTTTACAAGTTCTAGTGATTGTTGTACCATTTGTACCAAGTGAATCATTCATCTCTATAGATAGTGATATTTCAGTATCATTATCTATTGCATCTTCAATAAGATTGATTCCTTCACTCGCACTTGGATCATATAGCACACTCATACCTATCGCACCTTGTACCAACCTACCTGTAGCAATAATTTGATTATCGCTATTTATAGGATTGTATTTTTTCATACCTCTAGTTTTGTCTTTAATTGAATCTAAGCCTATTAGTTCACCTACATTTGTTGTTCCAACTTTTACAATTATTCCTTGAAAATCTGGTAATGCCATTTTTTATCCTTTTATATTAAAATCTATTGTTTGTCTATATAATTTTGTATCTTTTTCATATCTCTCGATTACATTTAAATCATGAGGAAAATATACAAAATCATATAGAGCTTCTTTTACTTGATCTTTTATCTCTTTGATAGATGCATAACTCACATCATATATATCAATTTGAAACCTATATTTAACACCATATGCACCATTATTTATAGATTGTTTATCATTTTCATTAACCAACATATATGTTATTGCTGGCTTAATACAATCTTGAGGCATAATTAAGGGATATACCCTCCCATTTACCAACGAAACATTAGTTGATAAGTGGGAAAATAAAGTTTTTTCAATCATTTTCTAGCCTTTAAAATCTCTTTGTCTATTCTTTTTGCCATGTATTTTTTTACTTCGTCAATAGATTCATTGTCTTGAGATTCATACGCAGGTCTCATAAATGGTTGTGCTGCCATTTTTGAAGTACCAAATTCAACAATATGTGCATAAAACCCATCATATTTACCTTTTCTTCTAGGTGTGACACTAAATCTTATCTTTGTCTTATCTCTTGATTTTCTCTTGACAATCCCAATACTTTTTTTAAGATTTCCACTATCTACAGGTACATAAGATTTCGCACTATTTACGATAGGTTTACAACCAGCTCGTATTGCACCTGTAATTACATTTTTTTGTATATTTTGTGGAAATTGTTTTAAAGAATGTAACAATTCTTTAACACCTTTTATTTCTACATTTACATCAGACATCAAAATACCTCATTTACTAAAAGCAAAAGTTCAATATTGCTTTCAAATGGATTAATAATTTCAACAATTTCATATGTTTTATTATTGTATTTTATTCTCATATCTAATGTAACACCTGGTAAATATCTAATTCTAAATTTTCTTGTAGAAACTTGATGTATTTGGTTGCTTAAAAACTTTTCATTATCTTTTATTTGTTCAATAGATGCATAAACACTAGCAAAATCACTATATGCTGTTTTAGTTTCACCAAACTCATTTGATGTCAATGTTTTTTGCTCTAAAGTTATTAGATGTTTTAATGTTCTAGCTCTCATGATAATGGTCTTATTCTATATTGGTCCAAAATATTATGTGCAAACTTTGAAACTATTGTTTCTCTATCATCAAATAATGTCATAACTTTATAACTGATCCATGAGCGAATTGCTGGTGGAATATCATCATATCCAGCAATAAAAGTAATTCTAATCGCATATTTATGTGAAATATTTAATGAAATAGGCTCTTTTAAAAATATTGTTCCTATTCCATACTCTTCATATAAATAATATAAAGATGAATCTAAAGTTTTATAAACTCCATCTTCATCCATATATTCTATTTTTTCTATACTTTGTACTGGGTTTTTAGGTAATTTAAACCCATTTTCTAAAGATTCGATACTTAATTCAAAAGTAGCTACACCAAATTGTCTATTAGTATATTTTTGAGCATACTCAATAGATGAAGCAATATGTAGATTTATAGTGTTATCACTATTTGTATCTGTAACACGAAGATATGCTTTAACTTCATCTAATAAATCAATATTTGGTGCTACTACTTCTTTTAACATTTACTTATCTTCCTCTTTAGGGTTTTTTAATGCTTCAATCTCTTTTTTAAGATCTTCAATCTGTTCATTTAAAGAAATGTACTCATTTTTAGAAATTGTTATATCTTCAATCTCTAAATCTTCATTTATTCTATTTACTCTTTGTAATAAAGTGTTTTTTTCAGACTCAAGTTCATCTTTATATAAAATTGCAGCAGCTTTTTTCTCTTTCTCTATTCTTTCTTTTTCTTCATCTTTTAGTTGCTTTAAGATTTTATTATATGCTGTTTTATTTTCAGCAGTTGCCATGCCTTGACTTACTAACGCATGAGCTTGTTTATCTGTCACATCTATGATGTCACCTGTGGTGTGATCTCTATCACTTCCCACAAGTGGAGTTAAAAGTTTAACTTTCATTTTTTAGCCTTTCTATGATGCTGCCATCTCTAAAGTTTTAACAGCTTCAGGTAATACTAATTTCCCATCTACTCTTTTATCAATTCTAAAACCTACATGCCCTGTATCAGCATACTTTTCATCTAATCTTTTCATAGACATTACTTTTCTATCTTTAATAAAATAGTATGAAAAATCACCAAATGCAATTGGTTTTGCACCAGCAGCAATATCAGGCATATGTTTATTAATAACAATTGGTTTATTATTAAAAGTATCTGGAGTGCCTGAAAAACCTTGAACCCATAAATATTGACCATTTGAATCTTTTAATTTTCTAATGGCTTTTAATGTGTTTCTATTCATCATAAAACAACCACCTACAGCATAGTCTTCATCTACACTAAATTCTAAATCAATAATTTCATCACCTGTTATTGCATCTGCTAAGGCTGCAGTCTTACCAACTTCAGCAGTAACTAATACACCTGTAGGTTTTTTAATCCCGTCACCAGTAACAAATGCTTTTTCTTCAGCTTTTGTGGTAGATTTAGAAAACTTTAATGCAATATAACCTTCTACAGCTGGAACAGTATCATCTAAGGCTTCATCTGTAACTTTGATGATTCTCCCCGTTTTATATGCGTTTAATTGAACTTGAGAAATTGTTGGATCAGATTCTGGATATGTACCTTCTTCATCAATCCAACCATTTTCACCATCATCACCTTCTACTGGAAGACTCTCTAAAGAAGTAGATGAACTAACTGTAGCCAATTTTCTCATTACAGATTTTTCAGCAACTTTTTTAATAATAGTATCTGCAAAGCTTTCAGGCACTAGATATCCACCCTTATTGTCAACATTTGTTGCTAATGCCCTTGTTTCCATTGGTTCTAATGCTTCACCTCTTACAGCTTTCCAAAATGCTGATTGGTAATCATCTTCAGATCTTTCATTTCCTCCATCATTTGAAGGAACAACTGCTACAGATGTTGCTTCATCCATATACTTTGAACGCTTTTCTGCTCTTTCTAATCTTGCAACTTGATCTTGAACAGTATCAAATTGTTTTTCTAAATCATCAAAACGAGTTGCCTCATCAGCCGATAATCCTTTCTCTTTGTCTGCACCAGCCATAATCCCTCTCATTTGAGTGTCAAGTTGAGCTAATAAAGCTCTTAATTCTTGTAAATTCATCTTTTTCCCTTTATTTTTAATTTTTTCTCATATAAATCATATGAAAATCTTTTTTCTGTTGCTTTTGTAGTATTATCAGTTTTAATTTTTACTGCTCCAGCATCAGCACCTTTCCAAACTGCACTTAATTCAACAATGGTATAATCAGTTACTAATACATGATTTGGTTCATCTTTTTTTTCAGTAGAAACAATTTCATTTATTCTATAACCAATTGATACATCTGTTAAGATCCCATCATCATACTTTTGTTTGATAACTTGAGAATCTTTATCCGTACCAAATACTACACTGCCAATAAGTTCATTTTTAACGACTTCTAATCCAACAATTTTCCCAATTGCAGTATCTACACTTGGTTTGTGGTCTTTAAAAAATGTTTTTAGCTGACTATAATCAGCACCTTTAATGTCGAGTTCTTCTATGAACACTTCATCCTTCCACCAGTCATACCTTTCTGTTTCATTATTCTCTGAAATAAGAATAAAAGTGGCATCACCGTTTTTATCTTCTACTTCATTTTCTCTAACCTCTACATTGGTAATATTATTTATAGTTGCATTTCTATAAAAGGTCCTACCCTGTAAAGATCTTAAAACTGCTTCCAAATCAATCATTATTTTCCTTTTTCCCAGATTCTTCCATATTGAGTGGAGTTAAATATATATCTCCGTTGTCGATAGGGTTCATATCCTCTTTGTCTCGTATCTCATTCGCACTTAACACACCCATATTTCTACCAACATTGTAAGCTTCATATCTACTTTTAATGTCACCTCTAAGTAATCCGTCAACATTAAATTTTGCATAATATGTTTCACTCTCTTTTGATGTTAATAATTGAGTATTGATAGCTCTTTCAAACCTCACTAAATAAGGATGAAGTGTATATTTAACTAGTTCTTGAGATTGTTCTGAAATGTTAGAAAAAGAAGATTTTTCAAGATCACCAATTAAATGAAGAGGTACTCTAAACATACCAGCAATTTCACTTCTTTGGAATTTTCTAGTTTCCAAGAATTGACTATCAGTATTTGACATTCCTATCTTTGTAGCTTTTGCACCACCTTCTAGTAATGCAGTTTTATGTGCATTTCCTCCACTATATGCTTCTTGCCAACTATCTTTTAGCCTTTTGTATTCATCATCAGTTAAAGAATGTGGAACTTCTATTGCAAGTGGAGGCGTTGCATTGTTTTCAAAGAATGTTGCTCCATATTCTTCAGCAGCTTTTCCTAACCCTAAGGCTTCTCTTTGATATGAAACAGGGCTTAGACCAGTGAAACCATCAAGTGTCAAGCCTATAACTTCAAAAATATCTTCTTTTTTAAATTCATATGTCCTATTATTTATAGAATATACATATATAATTGATTTATCTTCTAATCTATATTTTTGCATATTTGTAGCAATCAATGGATATAAAGATATTATTTTGCCTGATCTATTTCTAATTATTTGTGCATAAAAATTCCCATTAAGTGCTTGATGTGCTGTTGCCATTTCCCAGAATGTCATACTATTCATTTCATCATTTGGTTGCATATGTAATACTTTATATAAAGGATGTTCTGTAGCTTTTGTTTTTTTCTTACCATCTTTTTTATATAAGTGAATAGGAAGTGAACCAACACCTTCACTTAAAACTCTAATACAACTAAAAACAGTAGATACTCTCATTGCATTTTCTTTTGTAATGATAGCTCCACTTTTAGTTTTAGCTCTTGAGTTAAATATTCCTGCGTATTCTGGTTGAGAAGTAGCTATATTGCTATTTCTAAACCATTTCATTGGGTTTAAAATCATAATACAAGTTTACAAAATTGCCGTCTGAAATTTCGGACGGCGTGGTTTTTTGGAAAAGAATTTGGAAATTTATATTTTATAAGAACCTGAACCCATTTTCTTTATATGGATTAACAATTATTTCATCTTTTTTCATAACTAAATAAGCTAAAGCATTTATTAATGCAGCAGCTCCATCAATTTTTGCATTTAAATCTGATTTATTAGGCTTGATATTCCCTGCTGCATCTGTTAATATACTCATATTAGATACCATCCAATTCATAACAGGATTATTATCATGAACAATCTTTTTATCTCTAACTAAATCTAAAAAATATTTTGTAGGATTTGATAAAGTTAAAAAACCTTGACGAATAGGAATACATGAGTCATATCCATGTTCATTTTCAATTTCATTTATAATTACTGCAGCTTTGTATGGATCATAACAAATAGCTTCAGTTATGGCCAATTCTTCTATTAAATCATTCGTAATGTATGAATCATCTATACTCGCACCAGGTGTTGCAGTTATATATCCTTGTTCTATCCAACTAGATAAAGGTATATGCAAAGTTCTTTCTCTCTCTAAAATATTCTTTTGGGGTATATAAAATCTTGGTTTTATATAGAAAAGCCCATCTTTTTTATATATATTTACAGTAGAAGTAAAATCATCAGCTATAGATAAATCCATCCCTACAATTTGATTTTTAAATGATACTACTTCACCTGCACATGATTCCCAATCTTCGTAAGGAATAAAAGTTTCAGCAGCTGTGGTCCATTTATTTAATCTCTTAACTATAAAATTGTTTCTAAGTTCTGGTCTCTCTTTAGCTTCTTTTGCATCTATAGCAAAAGTATCGCGATCAATTGCACCTGGTACTCCATAATTAGGATTTGCTTTTATCCAGGTATTCTCATCAAATGGATCATCATCTTTATCAGCTTCAGCAATAAATGCAAAGAAATTATCATCTTCAATAATACCTTCTACAACTTTTTTAGCATATTGATACATATTATAAGCTGGACTGCTAATTTTAAATCCAGCTGTTGTAATTGCTAACATTAATGGTTGTTTTCTTGCTCCTTGAGATGATTTAATTACATCCCATAAGCTATTATCTGGATGTGCATGATATTCATCTGCAATACCTATTGTTGCATTTAATCCATCTTCCGTATCACTATCTCTACCAAGAGTTGTAAATGTAGTATTGTTTTTTAGCATAGTTATTGTCGAATATGCAACTTTGCAGTTCTTTTTAAGGTCATTATGAGCTAAAAACATATTTTCACATCCTGCCCATGCTAATTTTGCTTGATTTCTTTTTGTAGCAAATATAATAACTTCACCACCAGTTTCACCAAGTATAATACTATCAGCTATTGCAATTGCTGAAGCTAATATTGTTTTTCCATTTTTTCTAGGTATAAAAAAGAATACAGTATTAAATCTTCTAACCCATTGACCTTGAGAATTTAATTTCTGCCATCCAAAAGCTATTGCAATTGATTTTTTTTGCCATGATTCTAATTTTAAATGTTTTCCTGCAAGAACACCTTTATAATGTTTTAATTGTTCAATAATCTTTATATATGCATTTGCTAAATTTTCATTAAATCTTAAATTTAATTTTACACCATTCTTTATATCTTCAAGATCTTTTCTATGTCGTTCAAAAGTTTTTTCATAATATGGTTTTAAATCAGATTTCATCTACATTAAATCCATTATCATTAATTTCACTTGTAAAATCAAATATACTTTGTCCTTCATCTTCTTTTTGGCCAAGAGTAATATCTAATTTTTTTCTAGAAGCAATACTCAATCCTAACTGATTAGCAATAGTTACTAAGTTTTTTTGTACTGCAAGTGATGCTGTAAATGTAGGACTCATATATGAAGCTCCCGTTTTTGGACTAAAAGCAATTACCCCCTCTAATAAAAGAGTTTGTTCTAGTTCCAAATATCTTTCATAGTTTTTTGCATACATAACTATTAAAGGTTCATCTACTGAACTATATTTTTCACCAAGTTCTTCTTTTATCTCTTCAATTTTTCTAAGTGCAACTCTATTTAGAATTTTATTATGTGCATTTGAAACACTTGGAATTTTGGAAACTCTATCCTTATTTATCCAACCTCCCAAATCAGCTTTTTTTCTAATTTGTGTGTGATTTGTGCCATGTCGTTGAGCTATGGCTCTTAAACTATCAGTTGTAGTTTCATATTCTTTTTTTACTAAATCCCAATCAGTCATTTATACCCACCCCTCGTAAATAGAGTTTGTGAAAATTTAGGAGGGGGTCGGTTGTTTGGGGATTAGACTTGTAGCTATTTGACCACCCCTCCCATATATGTTTTACAGATAAATCAAGCATTTCTTTTTGCCTTTTCTTTTGCAGTTTTAACCGCATGACATTTTTTACATAATGTTTCTAAATTATTTTCATCAAATGGATCACCACCATCTTTTAATTCATGAATATGATCTACAATTAAATTTATATTGCTTCCACACTTAACACATCTCATGCCATCTCTAAATAAAATTGATGGTCTTACATCTTCACGCCATTTTTTACTATCATAAATTTTTCTAGAACTTTTATTTCTATATGTTCTATCATATTGTTTATTGCATTTAGGACATCTATCTTCTTTATATTTTTTATTCCATAAGCCATGTATAGGGCAAATTCTTTTCATTTATAAAATCCTAATAAACAATTTTTAGAAAGTTGATATGTAAAATCAAAATCTTCTATATCTTCTTTTTCTATTTTTAAACATATATAATCTTGAATTAATTTATCAACAACTATTTGTGGAGGTTTAACAAATAAATATTTATTGTCTGTTAAAAAGTATTCTACATCTACATTGTAACCTTTACGAAAAGCATTTTTAAAATAATCTTCACTAAGTCCTAATCTTGTTGCGATAAATCCTGAAATAAAAAATCCATTTGGTGGCATTGTAACTCCTAAGCTATATATTTTAATATTTGTATATTGTTCTGACTTGCAAGTAAATCATATCTATCTTTATTATCATTTAAACTCATATATTTTTCCTTTATTCTAAATATCCAAAATTACCATTTTCAATATAGTGTGCTATATTTTGTGAAGGTACAATAATTTCATTTCCATTATCTGATATAAATTTCCCGTCTATATCATGAAAAAAACCATAATGTGTAATTTGATTTGCATCTTTAACCCATGCTCTTAATGGAATATAACTATCAATAACACCATTTAAAAAGCCATCAAAATCTTTATAATACATCGGGTTAATATTTTCTCTATATTTTTTTATAGCCATTTTTATTAATTTTATATCAGTCTTTAACCATCTCTTTTTATATATACTAAAAGATCTATTTTTATTGGATGATTTTTTATCATATAATTGCCATAGTATTTCAAATGAATTAGAATATATATTTTTTTTATTAGAAGTTTTTTTAATAGCTGAATCTTTAGATTCTGCATTTATATTATTAGAATTTAATAAATTAAATTCTTTGTTCACTTTGCGTTCACTTTCAATATTATGTCCGTTCACTTTTGTTTTAACAATACCTTTATCTATGGTAGGCGTATCTAATTCTTTGCGTTCACTTTCAATATTATGTCCGTTCACTTTGCGTTCACTTTTATTTGAAACAGAGTTATAGTGTTGCTTGTTTTTTAAATTCCAATATGTAAAAAAACGTTCAATTTCATAAGAAAACTCTTTGATCCATTTATGGACACTTCCTTTAGATTTTGCTTTAAATTCTCCATCTACTTTTGAACCCCAGCTAAAAGCATAAAAACTTATACTATTAACTTGGTCGAATTGTACATCATTAAAATATTCTAAAAAGCATCTAGCTTTTTCTCTTTTCCCTTTTTGTTGTAATTCTAGTATGTAATCAGTTGGGTACATTTTATAATTATTTCTCAAATTCGTGCACTCCCTTAATCCATATTAATTATAGGCATTGATATCATTGCTTTATCATTCGTGCACTCATATTCAGATTCATATACTACAAAAGAGCTACCAAATTTAGTTAATGGACCATTGAACATACACTTTGCAATCCCAGTTTTACCATCTCTATTTTTTGCTACAATAATTTCAGCATCATTTATAGGAGATTCATAACCGTCCTTATCTGCTCTTTTATAATAACTATCTCTATGAGGGAACAAAATAATATCTGCATCTTCTTCTACTGATCCACTGTCTCTTATATCTGATAACTGTGGTCTAAAATCCCTTCTACCAGTAATATCTCTGTTTAATTGAGTCAATAAATATATTACCAATCCATGCTCTTTTGCAAAAGCTTTTAATTCTTTTGTAATATTTCCAACCTCTAAATGACGGGCTTCCTTACCAAGTATCTTAATATATCTAAGATGATCAATAAACCAATGTTTTATTTCTCTATTTTCTTTTTTTGCTTCGCGAATATATTTTAATGCTTTTGCTTTTAAATAATTTATTGTTACATAACTTTTATCATGAAGTATTAGATTTTTATTAGTAGAAAAATAATTAACTGTTTTTATAAAGTTTGTATGATTTTTTGATACACCTTTTTTTAAATCTATTAAATTCTCTTCAGCTTTATTTGCAATAAGTCTTTGAATTAATTTATCTGCATACATTTCTAAAGAATCAAATAATACAGATTCATTTTGATCTAAAGCGTTATTTGTAATTGTTGTTGCTAAAGCAGTTTTTCCCATCGATGGTCTAGCTGCAATAACAACTAAATCTCCTGGAGCAAAAGTTCCAACAATGTTATCTAATTCTTTAATACCACTTTTAACACCAATTAAATCATTTGATTTAGCAGCTTCTTTATAATGACACATAAAATCATCTACAATTTCTTGTATATTCTTATTTTTATTTTTTCCAATAGTTTCATCACTTATGGTATTAAGTGATGATTGAATTTCTTCAATTGAGTCATAGGCTGATTTATTCTCTTCAATTACTGATTTTTTAATAATTGTAGTTAATCCTATTAAAGCTCTTTTTATTGACTCTTCTTTGATTTCTCTTGTATATGCAGCGGTATTGCTAATAGAATTTGTACTTAATATTTCTATAAAAACTGAATCATCAACATCTTTAGTGTTTAATTCTTTACGCAAAAACTCTTCATCAATAGGAATATGTTTATTATATAATTTTCCCATTGCTTCAAATATCTTTTGATGAGCAGGTAAATAAAAATCAATAGGTCTTAATATTTGCATAACTTCATCATATTCAGATGGATCAAATAAAATACTACTTAATACGGCTCTTTCAATATTTATAGAGTAAAGACTATTCAATTTCAATCCAATATTTTTTATATTTTGCACCATTAGAAGGATAAATCCATTCATCTTTTATATTGTGTCCAGCACTTTTAAGTTCAGAAATTCGACTGCGTAAATTAAAAGTGAGTTTTAAATCAATTGCTTTTATTACTGTTAATTTTTTACCAGTGTTAAGATAGTTTAATACTTTCGTGCACTCACTACCTTTTCCAAATGCTTTAGTTCCCATTTTTTAGTCTTTTATCTTTGAGATACTTTTTTGTATCATTGATAATAGTTTGCATATTTTTCATCTTAACCATCCTATAATTGCTATTAGAAGTAAAATTGCAACTTCATAATTTCGATACAAACCCATACCCATCAATTTATCAATCTTTTTTGATAGTGCTATTTTTAGTTTCATTTTGCAGCTCCTTTTTGACTTCTTTTAGATCTTCTATTTTGCACCAAAAGTATTCCCAATCACTATTGTCATCTTTCATAGGATACTTAGTAGTGACGAGTTTCATATATGGTCCTTGTTTCTTATACCTTTTAACAGCACTCATTATTTGCAAGTGCTAGATGAACTACCATATCTTTGAGTTGTGCATTTGCTTGTTGTGCTTCATCTATCTCTTTAAGCATGATTTTTTGTTCTTCAGCTGTAATAACACCATCTGATATGCTATCTTTTACAGCTCTAAATACATCACTATTTTCCATATTTGCTTTATCTACTAATAGATTTAGATCACTTATATTTGCTTTTGCTACTAACTTACATACTAAAACTTTGTCAAATAAAGAAGCAATATAGTCAAGTGCAGATGTATCACCTGTAATAGATAAAATATGTATAAATTCACTTATAGTCATATCTATATCACTTGATGGTTTTAGTTTATTGTCAAGCGTTCCTGGTGCAAGTCCTATTTCATTTGCAAAATCTTCAGTAGTAAAAGCATTTCTTTTTTTATCTAAACTTATAGTTCGTCGTAAGATTTTTAATAAATTTATATCTTTTGGCTGTTTGTTATGTATATAATCATTCATAGTCATACCTTTTTTTATCTTTTTGTACTTGTAGTAGTATGTTTATCTTTTGTATCATTTGGATATTGAATAAGTAAAGTGTCATATTTGTTCTTTGCTTTTTCAATATATTGTTCTAGTTTGTTTTTAGGAATATGGTCTTTTATTTTTAAAAGATGGTTAAATTTTGGTAAATCAGAGTTTTTTATTCGATGTTCTAAAACTCTGAGATAGTTAGAATTTAAAGTTTTCAATATATATTCCTTTTAAGTATTACAATAATTGTAATATATATAAACTTAATCAAAGATAAAGTATTACAAAAAATGTATTATATGATATGTTATAATTTAGAACAAAAAGGAGATAATTTTATGGGTACTACTCTTGGAAAAAATTTATTAAAACTTTTAAGTGAACATAAAAAAAGACAATCTGACTTAATGCGATATATTTTAGAAAAAGATACGCTAGAAAATAAGGATAGAGCTAATTTTAGTAGATATATAAATGGTAGAACAGATTTCCCACTAGATTATCTACAAAAAGCTGCTGAATTTTTTAATACAGATATAAACACATTATTAAATACTGACTTTCAAAAAGAAATTAAAACTTCTGTTATCCCACTTATTGGTAAAGCCTCTTGTGGTAAACCAAATGAGTATGATTTAAATGGCTATGAACCTATACCTATACCAAATGACTTATATAAAAGTGGAATGTATGCTGTTGAAGCTGATGGAAATAGTATGTCTCCAAAGATAAATGATGGAGATATTGTATATTGTTGTCCTGGTTCACAAATAGAAAGTGGAATGATCGTACATTATGGTATAGATGGTGAAAGTGGCATAAAAAGATATAAAATAAACGAAGCTGGAACTATTATAACTTTAATACCAATCAATACTGAATACGACATTATCACTATACATTGTGATGATCATATAGATTTACAAATGGCAAGGGTAGTTGGTCGTATAGATAAAGATTTTTAAGAAAAAAAATGAGTAGTACGAATATAAAAAGATTATTAAAATATTGATAATCGTTTAGAAGTAAAATGAAATAGTAATCATGATAAATATTAAATTCTTATTATTTAAATTAAAAATATCTTTATTTGTTACATTAATCTCAATTATTATATACTACCTTTATAATTCAATTTAAGGAATAATTATGAATATGTTTTTAATCTGGTTGTTTTTTGCTATAGCTGCAGCACTTATAGCTTCAAGTAGAGAACGAAGTGTTATTGGTTGGTTTGTAATTGGATTTTTATTTGGTCCATTTGGTTTATTATTCGCTTTTTTTATGAAGCACGGTGAAGACATAAGAAAAGAAGAACAAAATATTCTATCTTCTAAAAATGATGGTAAAAGAACAATTGAAAGATCTTTTAAAAACAATACGTATTTTATAAATATATTAAATTATAATAATGAAGATTTTAAATATGCAAAAGATGAACTTCTAAAACAATATAAACCTCAAGGGTACGATACAATATCAATTGATATTGATACTGTTTGGAGTTTGAAAAATAGTCAATATCCTAGAACTTATATTCAAGTGGTATTAAAAAACAATATAATGAAAATAGAAGTATATAATGCTCAAAGTGAGCCATCTTTATATAAAAATTTAGAAAAAGAAGAATCAAAAAGTAATAATTCTACAGCTGATAAATTATTAAAATTAGCAGAATTATTAGAAAAAAAGTTAATCACTCAAGATGAATTCGACCAACAAAAAAAGATTTTATTAAAATAAACCATTACAATACATTACATTACCTTGATATCAATTATAGTAATATAATTTTTAATCAAGAATAAAGTTTTGTATTGTTATATTGTCACATACGGATACTTAAAGGAGATAAAATGTTTCAAGGATATATTGAAGACTAACCTCAAGAGTTAACCTCTTGGGGTTTTTTTATTACTTACTTTATTTTTCCATCTTTCTTTTAGCCACTCAAAATTTTCTGCAAAATCTGAACTATTTTCATCTGTTCTTATATGAGTAATATATGTAGAGTAAAAATTGTAGTTTCGCTCAACAATAAGTTCAAAACCATCTTTCATAATATATTCATCAAGTGTATTATGTAATATCCCTATACCTAGTTGCTCAAAATTATTTAATATTCCCATCATATGAGATCTTATTTTTTTTCCATTTTCCGTCATTTTATATGGTTTATCACCAAAAATACCATCTTTCTTCTCGCAAATTAAATTATGTATAGATTCAGAACTAATTGGTTCACCTTTTTGAACAAGATTAGAGTAATCAATAAGTTCGTTTAGTTTATCCCTATGAAATTTATTGTCTCTTAAAAGCCTTGAAGATTCTATCATTGAAAATTGTCTTCTTTGAAAATCATTATTCGTCACTATTTGTCTATAGGCGACTAAAATACCAAGCGTCATAAATCCTGTAATATAAATTACATATTTTTCATTAGCTGATAAAAATATGTTGAATTTTGCATCATATAAAATAATAGCTACAAAAATAATTGAACCATATACCATCGTAGCAATTAAATTTTTAAAAAATCTTCTGATCCTAAAGATCTGTGCATTTGTAAACATACAATACCTTTCTTTTTTTAATAATACCCAAATTTATAATAAAAAAATATGAAAGTAAAAATCTTTTACAATAAATAAACAAAATTTGTTTTTCTACTGCTATATTTATTCTCACTATTATGCTACATCATTTTTCATATTTTTCCTAATCAATTTTAGATTAAAAAATAAATATTACATATTTTGTAACATATTAAGCCAAAATAAAGTTATAAAATATTACAATTTCTGTAATACAACATTTAAAACATACTTTTAGATTTTGTTCCTCTTTAAAAATTTAATGTTAAAAAACCTCATTGAGGTATCAATAGCCTAAAAGGTTAAATATTGATAGGTTTGTACAGCCCACCTAAAGTGGCTGGAATCATAGTTATGTTTGAGTTGCTATCGAGCAATTCAATAGTAGCTATAGGAGATAAGAATATGGATGACGAATGGTTTTTAATTATATGGTTAATATTTACCACAATTTGGCTATTTGATGATTAAGGCAATAGCTTTCGCTATTTACCTTTTTTTGTTGGTGTCGATGGACGACGGGTAGAAATGTCTTTTTTTGGTGAAAAGCTATTTTCTTTTGTATGCCCTATTGTAGGTCGTATTGTTGGGACTGTTGGTTTTTTTGCCTTTTCGTTTGCCATATTTTCCTCCTTTATAAGATTTGTATTTGCACAAATGCAATTATTATAAAAAATAAAGAACATAATGTAAGCCAAGTAGATATGTACATCTTGTTTGCACGATCTGTTATTGCTTGTCTATTTTCCAATATAGACTCTTGCAAGGCATATGTCATATCAAAAATTGCTTGTGATTTTGTCCATTCGTGATCTTCATACAAGCTCATTATAGCTATATCATCTGGAATACCATAAGCTTTAGTTCTACTTGTAAGCATAGCAGAGATTATAAATAGTATTGCAAATATAGATAATATGAAAAAGCCAATAACAATATCTGGAAGTGGTAGTCTTTTTATAAATTGAAGCATTAAACCAATTAGTAAGAAGTTGATCCAAAGCAATGTTTTCATATTTGATAATTGAGTAGGAATTGAATAAGTCAATAATATTTCAAGTTCTTTTCGTTTTGCTTCATATAGCATTTTTAAGTTGTGTTCGTAGTTGTCTACTTCTAGTGATTTTTCCAAGTTTTATCCTTAGTATTTTAATTTTTTAATGGATTATCCATAAGTGAGCCTTTTGGTGTGAAATTTTTTCGTCAAATAATTATATCACAAAAGGTTCTCTTATGTGTAATCACATAAATTTGAGTAAAGGAGTAAAAAATGAGTTATGGAAAATTTAAATTTAAAGATAAAAGAGAGTTTCAACACCTTCAAGATTTGGCCATCAGCAAAGGAATTGAAACAATGAGTGAATTTAATAAATTCATTGAAGAGTATTTTAATACAAAAAAATAAATGTGTCAAGGGAGTTTGAAAAAATGAGTGTAAAAAATAGAGAATATATTATAAACACACTATATGATGACTTTGATCAACTTATACCAGATGAAACTATAGAAAAATCTCTAGTAAAATTAGGACTTATTAGTATAGTAAGTAAAAGTTGGTTAAAAGAGCACTATATCAAAAAACAACTTTCAGCAAAAGAGTGTGCTACTCTTTTGGATTGTAGTATAGGACATGTACAAAAAAAGATACAAGATTACAAACTAAATAAAAAGCGTTTTGGTATCACAAATGGGAATAATCAAGCACATAGAAGAATGTTGTGGAAAAGAAAACAACAAAACAATCAACCTCATAGAAAAGAGGTAGTGATATTTCATATTGATAGTACCGAACCATTATTTGAATGTCCAAGTATAACAGCTGCTGCAAAAAAACTTAATCTTTCAAGAGAGCATATAAGGGATTGTTTAAATCCAAACAAAAAAAGGCAAACAGCTGGTGGGTTTAGATTTGAATTGAAATCTAAACAAAATAGTTTTGTATCATCATATATAAGTCCTAGGCAAAATACAACTAATTGTAATATTGATGATTTAGTTTCTATGTGTAATAAAACTAAACAGGATATAAAATATGTCTAAAAAACCTATTATCACAAAACAATGGCTAGAAAAACACTATATAGAAGCTGATCTAACTGCAAAACAATGTGCTGATTTAAAAGGTACTAGAAAATCAACAATAGTTACACATATTACCAGGTATGGACTTCAAAAGACTAGAAAAACTTATGCAGCAGCTTCAAGACAAAGAATGCTTACTTCTAAAAGTACACTAAAAGAAATTTTAGAGAGGATACCCAAACGATGATACATTTTGAAGAGGCATATTATACATATCCATATTTGCAAGAAAAATATGAATCACCTTATAAAATGCAAACAAGTTTTTTTACGCATAAATTTTATGATAAAAAAAGAAAATATGCAAATAAAAGATATTTGAGATTTTATAAAGTGAAAAAAAGAGGTGGATATCTCAAAAAATCAGAAATCAAAGAATATATAGCATACAACGAGCAAAAAGAATATTTTGTAATGCAAATGCAACAAGTAGTGATTGATATCATAGCTTTAGTTGAAAAACATAAGTTAAAAATGAGTGTATCATCAATTTTATCAAGACATACAGGTGTATCATATCAAAATATACACAAGCTAAATTTTGGTGAAAACACTGCTAAGAAAATCTATAAATATTTAATGCAAAATGCTAAGAATATGAGTTTAAAAGATATCAAAATAATAATTAATGAAAATAATAAACAATGGAGCATATAAATGGCACAAAAAATAAATAAAGCCTTAGAAATACAAATAGGTGGTGAACACTATAAATCTATGAGAATCCAACCAATAGAATATACACTTGCAAATGCACTTGGCTTTTGTGAAGGTAATGTTGTTAAGTATATTAGTAGGTATCAATTCAAAAATGGTATTGAAGATTTGAAAAAAGCAAAACACTATATAGATTTGCTTATAGAACAAATTGAAAAAGAGGACAGAGAAGATGTTTAGAGTTATAAACGGTGGATTTGGTTCTACTGATAAAAAATAAAAAATAAGGATAAAACAATGCAAATAGGATTTGTAAGACAAGAAAGTATAAGTGTAAAAGATAAAAATGAAGCTGAAAGTAAAGTTGTAAAATGGCTAGAATGTCATTTTCGTATAGCTGGTATAAGACCATTTAGTGCAAAGATGACACCAAATAAAAGAAAAGAAAAACCAAATCAACCAGACTTCATCATATATCTAAGAGCCAATATAAATAAAAAAGATAGTTTTAGAGATATTGCTATTGGTTCACTTTGGTTAGGTGAAAAAGTTATTGATGGTGTAAATAAAAAATTTATGACTGGATCACTTGAAGTAGCTTTTACAAAAGTATCAATTGCTGTTTGGAAAGCTGAACCAAGATTTGATGGTGAAGTTATAAACTACTTATATGACATCAAAACTATGGAAGATAAACGAGCTGGTGAACAAGACTATCAAAATAATGATTATGATGAATATTCACAAACACCTGTAGTGTATGAGCAACCACCAGTACAACATCAACAAGTTCCTCAAATAGACATCAATGAAGATGAAATACCATTTTAGGCAAATATGATGACTAAAATACAACATTATATAAATTTAAATGAGTTGGCCAACGAATATCAATATTCAATACTTGCCAAATCGGAGTTTTGTTTTTTAGGATTAGACCTAATTGAAAAGAAATACTGCATAGTTCACTTTAAACAAAAAGATTTACAATATATACTAGATATTGATATTGAGCCAGTTTGTTATCAAACTGAAGATGAAGCTATCCAGGTGTTTAATAATATGGTGAGAGAATCACTAAAAAAGGAAATATAAAATGTTTAGAAATGCAAAAACGGGGGATAAAGTATATGATATTAGGAGAGGTTATGGTGTAATAGTTAACATACAAGAATATGATATGTATCCAATAACTGCTCAAATTGGTAATTTAATAGAGGAATATACATTAGAGGGGAAGTCACACATTTCTAATGAAATACCTTTTTTATATTGGGATAAGCCAGAGATTATCGCACCACCAAAACCATTACCAGATTTAAAAGTAGATACTAAAGTTTTAGTATGGAACGATAATGGTAATATTAAATATAAAAGACATTTTAGCCATTTTGACGAAAACGGTAAAATATATTGTTTTTTGCAAGGCACTTCATCATTTACAGCAAATAATGCACGATTTTATATGAGTTGGGATAATTGCGAAGTAGTAGAAAATGATTAAAACAGTATTACAAATATTAACTATATTGTTTGAAATTATATTCAATATAATAAAATTTTCTATACTAGCTTTAATAACTGGCGTAGGAAAAGAAGATTTTGAAAAAATGTTTGCAAAATTAATAAGTGATTATGGATTAGATAATGAAAATATTATATTTGAGTTTAAAAAATACAATTCAACAAAGGGGAATGAATGTTAGAAACTATAAACGGAGGTAAATTACCTACTAAAGCAACAAAGTATAGTTCTAGCGTAGATTTATACGCAAATGAAACAGTAACTATTAGAGCAGGAGAAACAAAAGTTGTTCCTTTAGGGGTTTGTATTGATTTAGAGCAAATTAAAGATATTTCTTATGATTATTATAACGAGTTTGGTTATTTTATGAAGATACACTTTTTTGAGCTTAAAATAAGAAGTTCTTTAAGTGCGAAATATGGATTAATTATTGCAAATGGTGTTGGAGAAATTGACTTAGATTATCCAGATGAAATTGGAATAATTATTCATAATCCTATTAAAATAATAGAAACTAAAAATATGAATTGGTTTGAAAAGCTATTATACAATATGTTTAATTTATATATGTTTGATAGTAAGCCATTTACAATTAAAAAAGGTGACAGAATAGCACAAATAAAACTTATGGAACATAAGAGTAATATGATGGGCTTTGATAGTGAAGATATTAGAAACGGTGGTTATGGGAGTACAGGAAAATGATGGAATGTAAATATTATTGTTTAAGTTACTACAAGTTTTGCAAAATGGCTTGTACTGTTTGTGAAAAGTCGTAAAAGATTATTTTAAAGGATAAAATTATGAAAAGTGAAGTGAAAAATATATTAGAAAATACAATGAAAGATATTGTATTAGAAGCAGTTAAAGAAGTTGATGTAAAGGGCATTATGATTAATCAAGTAAAATCAGTTACGGAAAGTATAGCAAGAGATATTTTTAGTAATTATGGAGATTTTTCAAAAGAACTTGAGAAAAAGTTAAAAAAGGAGATTTCATTTAACATTGATAGAATATCAGTGCCAAATTTTGGAGAAATAGCAATAGGCACAGTAAAGGCTGAACTTCATAATATAGAGATTGAACAGAAAGAAAAGCTAGAAAAAAGAACATCAAAAAGACTTAGACAATTATTAGGAAATGGCAAAGAAAATATAACTTGTACAGAGATAGAAAATATGTTTGCCCAGGTTATTTATAGTAAAATAGAATATTATTTAAATGATGATTGTTCGTGTGGAGACAGACCAAGTGTTAGCACTTTTGAAGATTTGAAAGAAATAGGAGAATATTATTTAAATGATTTTGAAATAACATCAACTCTTGAAGAAAAATCAATGAATTGGAGTGCAAGTTGGAACGCCTGTACTTCACACTTAATATTACAAGCTAAATATAATGGCAAGATTATTTATAATATATCAATACATTTAGATAGACAAAGAGATAAAGAAGCTGGTGAAGATTATACAGATGATGACTACTTTATGGATGGAAGAAAAAATATCTACAAGATATTATCTGTTGAAGTAAATGGAAAAAGATTTGAAGAAGATGGTACAGTTTTTTTGACAAGAGCGTCTAATAATTTAGAGCAAATATTGCTGTCATCTTATTTAAATGGTGTAAAATTAGATATGAATATAAAAAACTATACAGAAATTGAAAGTGATTAAAAAATGAGAAATATTAAATTTAGAGCTTATGACAAAAAGTACAAATGTATTGTAGAAGTTATTGAAATATCGTTTGAAACATCATCAGTATTAATTGAGTATATAGACGAACACGATAAAGACATTATACAGGAGTATAGAAGTTTTGAAGATATAGAGCTTATGCAATACACAGGCTTAAAAGATAAAAACGGTGTAGAGATTTACAATGGTGACTTAGTGACACTACCTTACTATAGTTCCAAAGGTATGACATTTAAAGTTGTATATAACAATGAAAGAGCGTCTTATAAGTGCGTAAATATTAAAGATGATACTACTAGTAGATTTTTTAATTGTGGGGGAAGCAGTTATAAAGTGATAGGAAATATATATGAAAATAAGGAGCTTTTAAATGACTAAAAAAGAAGCTATTGAAGATTTTAATTTAAGTATAATCGACAATGCAGATGAAAAAGGAAAGTTAAGTCAAACTTGTTGTAAATATATTGCAGAAGATATATTAAATGATATATACAACGATTTTGAAAGCCAAATATGTGTGAATTGTAAATTTTATACAAAATGCAATGATGGTTTTAATTATTGCGATAAAAACAGCTTTCTAAATGGCTTTATAAATGACAGTTTTGGTTGCAATAATTTTGAAAGGAAATAAAATGACACTGCAGTTGAAAATAATTGGAAGATATGGAATCTTGGAAATAAACTTGTTCAAGAAATTGCAGATGAAGTTTTGAAAGACAAAGGCAAATAAGAGATAAAAAACGAAGTATTTAAGGACATATTATGACTTGTAAAATATGTGGAAAAAAGACAAAAATAGAGGATATTGAAAATGAAAATGGATATAAAAACTCAACTACATGAGGGAATGAAAATAGCACCACTTGAGAACCAAAAGTTGGAATACACATTAATAAAATCAAAAAAAGATAATAAAATGTATGGACTTCATAGACAGCATATTATTAAGCTTGATGATATGAATAAGGATGAACTAGATAATAAATGGATTTGTACCGACTTATCTTCATTACAAGAAGAAATACAATGCATAGAGTTTGAAAATGGGGAAATAATATCATTTGAAGATTTTTGCATTTATGAGCTATCAAAAAGTTTTAACAATTGGAACAATGATGGTGATTTTACAGAAGTATCTATGAGAAAAATTGGAATGACAAGAGAAAAATACAATATTTTAAAAGGCTTTACATATGAGATAAGATGTAGAGATATTATTGCTAAAGAATATGAAAAACAACAATTGAATATTAAGAAACTGCCTCAAGATACTATGTAGAGCTTGAGGTCTTACTAATACATTCAGAGGATGTAAGATCAACTTACAACTTAATATGTATCTGTCTTATGACAGCTTTGATTATAAATAATATTCACTTAAAAAAATATAAAGGAGTAAAAATGTTAAAAAGATGGATAAATACCGAAGAGTTTGAAAATGAATTTAGAATCAAACAATCTACTCAGCGTAAAATGAGGAGAGAGGGAGTGTTAGCTTATTCTAAAATTGGTGGTTTTGTTTTTTATGACCGTAATTTAATTGATAAATTATTAGAAGATCATAATGTTAACGCTACTGCAGAAAAAGCAGGTTAAATATGTTTTATGAAGAGGTGCTTAAAAATGGATAATCAAATTTTTTTAGGTGATAGCTTAGAAATTATGAAAAATATTAAATCAGCTAGTATAGATATGATACTTTGTGATTTACCTTATGGAACGACAAAAAATGAATGGGACGAAGAACTAGATTATCAAAAATTATGGGAACAATATAAACGAATTATAAAAGATAATGGTGCTATTTTACTTTTTGCACAATCACCTTTTGATAAAAAATTGGCTATGAGTAATTTAAAACTTTTTAGATATGAATGGATATGGGAAAAGACATCAGCTACTGGATTTTTAAATGCTGAAAAAATGCCACTCAAAGCTCATGAAAATATATTAGTTTTTTATAAAAAACTTCCTACATATAACCCCATAAAAACAAAAGGGCATAAAAAAGTTAGTAGAGCTAGTCATAAAATTGCTTGTAAACAATCTAGTAATTATGGTAAGCAAATGCACACTAAAGATTATTGTAGTGATGAACGATACCCAAGAAGTGTATTAAAATATAAATCAGATAAGCAAAAACAAAGTATTCACCCAACACAAAAGCCACTAGATTTAATTAAATATCTTATATTAACCTATACTAATGAAAATGATATTGTTTTAGATAATTGTATGGGAAGTGGGACTACACCAGTTGGATGTATTCAAACCAATAGAAAATATATTGGAATTGAAAAAGACAAAATATTTTATACAATAGCTCAAGAAAGGATAAAAGAAGCATTAGGAATAGTCGGGCTATTCGCCTAAATCACTTACTAACAATCCCATCAATAATACCACTAGCCAATTCACTACCTTTTAGATAATTAAGTGTTAAATACTTAGTTATCGTATTTGGATCATTGTGACCTAAAGCACCACTTAGATGAATAGCATCCACTCCTTGCTCTGCCATAGCACTTACAATCACATTTCTAAGATAATGCAATGAAAACTCTTTGCCTAATCTTTTTTTTAATCTTTTGGTAGTTTTTTCTATATTTACAAGATGATTACCTGTAACTCTTGAAGTGAAAACATACTCGGTATCTGATATAAACTTCTTTAATTCAACTTTTATTATTGGTGGCAAATATATCTTTTGATCTTCATCATTTTTTGTATCTCTTAATATATAATAATCATGTTCAAAATTCACATTCTCCCACTTTAAATGAAGTATTTCACTTTTTCTACGCCCTTGTAAAGCAAATAAAAACAAACTCTTATAAAACGGATCATCATCAAATTCATCCATAATTACCTTATATACATTACTAAGTATTGTACTTGCATCACTTACTATCTTTTTTGTATTTGGTCTAGTTATTTTTATACCAGAACAAGGATTGTGTACAATAATACGATCTGCAATAGCTGATTTAAATATTGGGTTTAATATCTCGAGTGTTTGCATTATTGTTCTTGGACTAAGTCCCAACTCTTCTTGATGAGAAATAGCATCTTTAATATGTGTTTGTAATATTTTAGTCACTTTCTTTTTACCAAGCATAGGAGAAAGATATCTATCATAATGACTTTGTTTTTTTGTTTTCCATGGAGTATTTTTTAAAAATTTATATTGTTTTTTTTGATATTGATCTAAAGTGATGTCTTGATCGATAATATCTTCTTTTGTTTTATTCTTAATTTCTATGAGTCGTGCTTCTGCGACTGAAATTCGATCTCTTTTATTCCATGCTACTTTGTCACTTAAATCTATTAATCCTCGGTATCTTTTTTTTTCATACATATAATTATAAAAGTATATAGTATAATTCTTATTTGCCCATAGATTAGCTTTAATCTTATTCGGATAATCTTTGCTATCAATAGCCATAATGTCAATTCCTAAAATATAAAAAATTGGGTGTTCACTTGGGTGTTCACTTTGTATATCATAGTATAGTGAAATATACTTTTATTTATCGTTATACTTACCAATAAAGTACCAAAATAGCGATATTTAACAGTTTATACACATAGGAATGAGAGGCTCATAACCGAGTGGTCCGGAGTTCGAGTCTCCGAGAACCCACCACTTTAACCCCTATTTTATCGACATTCTCATAAAACCATCTTAAAACAGGTTTCATTTTTTATCTACATTTTACCTTCAA
>Ga0256843_1000437_pt1 | contig 35684 bp, 34 predicted proteins | sample AlvinellametaG_FD_191572 | JGI IMG/M metagenome (GOLD analysis project Ga0256843, IMG submission 191572) | Pompeii worm associated microbial communities from hydrothermal vent at the East Pacific Rise, Pacific Ocean - Alvinella | ecosystem: Host-associated > Annelida > Integument > Unclassified ...
CCGTTACGAAAATGGAACTTGCGGCGGAGATGCTTTTTAAAGAGTTTTCTTTAAACGAGAAAGAACAGATCATCTTTCTTGCGCTCTTGAAAGAGGAGTATTCCGGGGAGTTGGATAGTTTAAGAGAGATGAACAATCTTATCAATCTAATCAGTGAAAATGATTATGAAAAGATTAAAAACCGTTCACTTTTAGAAGAAAATTCGACTTTAATCGATGAAGATATCATTGACTATGACGAGATGCTTACGGCATTTGGCGGGGTGACACGTAGTTTTTATATCAATGAAGAGTATTTACACAAAATCATCCATCCGCATAAAGCCAAAAAGAAGAAAAAACGTATCAAGCTGGATACATTGGTCAAAGAGCAGGATATCTTCGAACTTATCACACCTAAAACGGATATTGAAGATGTTGTTTTAAATCCCAAAACCAAAGAGATTTTGGAAAATATTTTAAAACATATGGATAAAAAAGTTTTGAAGCGTCTCAAGGAGTGGGGTGTACGTGACAAAAAGAGCGGTTTGGATGCGAGGTTGATTTTTTACGGACCTCCGGGAACCGGAAAAACGATGACGGCATACTCTCTGGCAAAATCACTTAAGCGAAAAGTACTCAGTTTCGACTGTTCGAAAATTTTGTCTATGTATGTGGGAGAGAGTGAAAAAAATGTCAGACGTATATTTGACACCTATAAAGAGCTTTCCGAAAAGACTAAAAGTTCACCGGTTTTACTTTTAAATGAAGCGGATCAGTTTTTAAGCTCCAGAACTACGGGACCTGGCGGCGGAGCGGATAAAATGCACAATCAAATGCAAAATATCTTTCTGGAACAGATTGAAAAGTTCGAGGGAGTTTTGATAGCGACCACCAATCTTTTAGAGTCGATCGATCCTGCATTTTCCAGAAGGTTTAATTATAAGATCGAGTTTGCCAAACCGGGCTTTGCCCAGAGAAAACTTTTGTGGGAAAAAATGTTACCAAAGAACGCACCTTATGCAGATGACTTTTCTATTGAAAGATTGGCGCACTATGAACTCAGCGGCGGTCAGATCGAAGTTATCATCAAAAACTGCGCACTTGCCGTAGCGGTTAAAGATGATCCCGTATTTACGATGAAAGACTTCGAAGATGCGATAAAAAGGGAACTTACGGGTGCTTTCGGTGAATCCAAGACAATGGGATTTGTTTCATAACTACACAAATTAAATACGTTTAGCCCTTTTTTGAAGTATAAACGTATTTAATTTTCTTCTTCAGTTTAAAAATTATTTTAAGTTTGAATTTTACTGTAGCAATTGGTTACAACTGGTTACAACAAACATCACTTTTTTTCTCTACATATAGGGCAGGCACCCTTTTTAAAGTTAATATTGTAAAATTTAAAATCGAAAAGTATTATTGAAAAATATAATATTTACTAACCCTTAAGGATCGAACATGAGCCATATGGACACGATGCATCCCTATTTTGGTGCATTTATCTTCTTCGTTTTGACTTTTGGTGCGTTTATCGCCACAACAGTTTTGGCAAGACTTGTCAGCCGCAAGTTGGCACGTCTGGACAATGAAAAACTGAAATTGACCATTTACGAGTGTGGTCCGGAAGTCAGCAAACAGCCTAACAAAATCTCTGCACAATTTTACTTGTTTGCACTTTTGTTTATTCTCTTCGATGTGGAAATCATCTTTATGTTTCCATGGGCTATTGACTTTAAAGTATTAGGTATGTTTGGTTTTGCTGAGATGATTATCTTCATCGTGTTATTGACTATCGGTTTTATTTATGCATGGAAAAAAGGAGCGCTTGAATGGCACAACATAAAGTAAATTATTTACAAGAGGGTGGTTTACCCGTTGCATTGACAACAGTTGACAAACTGGTACAGTGGGGTAGAAGTAACTCATTGTGGGCATTGACATACGGTTTGGCGTGTTGTGCGATTGAGATGATGGCATCGGGTGCGAGCCGATACGACTTCGATAGATTCGGTACGATATTCCGTGCTTCTCCGAGACAGGCGGACGTGATGGTCGTTGCCGGTACTTTGACCAAAAAGCACGCGGAGTTCATCAAGAGACTTTACGATCAGATGGCAGAACCGAAATGGGTTATCTCCATGGGAAGTTGTGCAAATACGGGTGGTATGTTCAACACTTACGCAACGGTTCAGGGTTGTGACAGAATCATCCCTGTAGACATTTATCTTCCCGGTTGTGCGCCAAGACCTGAAACGCTACAGTATGCCGTAATGATGTTGCAAAGAAAAATCAGACGTGAAAGCGCGTTTCAAAAACTTAAACCAAAAAGGTTAGTGTAATGAGAAGATATACTGACAGAAAAAATGTTCAGGCAAAGTCCTATCATACGGACAGATTTCACCAAAGACCGCAGACTCCGAAGTACGATCCCTCCACCGATGAGGTTTTTGCAGCGGATTTGAAAAGTCTGCAATCAAAATTCGATATCAAAGACGCTTATATTGAGATAGATCAGCTTGTTGTGATTATCGATCCGAATGACAACGTAGCTGTCATGACACATTTGCGTGATAAATGTGATTATACGTTTTTAAGTGAAATGAGTGCTATCGATTATCTTGCGCAGGATGGTGAGTTTGAGATTTTTTATCAACTGCTTGCGATGAAAAAACGTAAACGTATGCGTGTAAAGTGTCGTATCAAACAAGATCAGGCGATCGAGTCTCTTTACGATGTCTATAAAAGTGCGGACTGGGCGGAAAGAGAAATGTACGATATGTTCGGTGTAATCGTGAACAATCACCCTTACATGAAAAGAATTCTTATGCCTGAAGACTGGCACGGGCATCCGCTTCTTAAAACTTACCCGCTTATCGGTGACGAAGCGGCGCAATGGTATGAAATCGATAAAATCTTTGGAAAAGAGTACAGAGACGTTGTTGGACCTGAAGACAGAGATACCAAGCGTATCGATCCGAAAGATACGAAACACTATGCAAGAATCGGTGCAGAAGTACCGTATGGTGCGAAACCGTCTACGAAGACAGATGAAGAGTACGTTGACTTCCAGGAGCCGGGTGGTGTGCCTTTGATTACAAGGTTTACGTTGAAAAATCAAAAAATATTGAAAGACAGGAAGTAGAATAATGCAAACACCAAATAGACTACAACCTTTTTATGAAAACCTGGTTTTTGAAAAAGAAGATAACCGTATGATCGTAAACTTCGGTCCTCAGCACCCTTCCGCACACGGTCAGTTGAGATTGATTCTCGAACTTGATGGTGAGCAAGTGGTAAAAGCGGTACCGGATATCGGTTATTTGCACCGTGGTATGGAGAAGATGGCGGAGAATATGATCTATAACGAGTTTTTACCTACAACGGATCGTATGGATTATATCGCCGCTACGTCAAATAACTATGGCTTTGCGTTGGCGGTAGAGAGATTGCTCGGTATTGAAAAAGATGTGCCAAGACGCGCAAAGGTGATTCGTACGATTTTGCTTGAACTTAACAGAATTATCTCTCACCTTTTCTGGCTTGCAACACACGCACTGGATGTCGGTGCGATGAGTGTCTTCCTCTACTGTTTCCGCGAGAGAGAGTTCGCGATGGACTTGATGGAAGACTATTGTGGTGCGAGATTGACACACGCTGCCGTAAGAATCGGTGGTGTACCGCTTGATCTTCCGGACAGTTGGTTGAACAATCTTTTAGAGTTCATCAACAAAATGCCTGACAATATCGCAGACTACGAAGGTCTTTTGGATCAAAACCGTATCTGGAAAATGCGTCTGGAGCAAGTTGGTAACCTGACTCCTGAAGATGCTTTGGATTGGGGTTGTTCTGGACCGACACTTCGTGGTAGCGGTATCGCATATGATATTCGTAAGGAAGAGCCTTATGAAATCTATGACGAGTTAGAGTTCAAAGTGCCGGTTGCTGACAGCAACGACAGTTACGGACGTTATAAACTTTATATGGCTGAAATGCGCGAATCATTGAAAATCATGAGACAGTGTATCCATATGTACAAAGATACCGAACCGCAGTTGATGGCAGATGTACCGCAGTATATTTCAGCACCTAAAGAGCGTATCATGACGGAAAACTACTCTTTGATGCAGCACTTTGTACTTGTAACACAGGGTATGAGACCTCCTGTAGGAGAAGTATATGTAGCGACAGAGTCTCCAAAAGGTGAGCTTGGGTTCTTCATCCGTTCCGAGGGTGATCCGTATCCGTACAGACTGAAAGTAAGAGCACCTAGTTTCTGGCATACAAGCTTGTTGCAACATATGCTGCCCGGACATTATCTGGCAGATGTTGTTACGATTATCGGTAACTTGAATATTGTATTCGGTGAAATCGACAGATAAGCACAGGGGAGACTTATGGAAAGATATGATTTAAGAAAATACAAAGAAGATAAACTTTTCGACCGTATGGTGGAAGTAATGGATAAAGAAGCCAAACCGGGTGAAATTATTATCTTCATGTTTGAAGTGGGAGATTTTACCCCTGTAACCAAAAGTATGGAAGTGATGAAAGAGCAAGGACACGAGCTGTTGAATTCACTTAAATTCAACGAAGTTGATTGGACATTAGTAGTCAAAAGGAAAGCATCTTGAGTAAAGTTCTCTTTTCAACATGGCAAGGTGAATTTATAGACAATAGAAATATTGCCAATAAAGATGAGTGGAAAGAATCATCTTTTAAAGTACCTGCTAATTATGAAGGAGACAAAAATTCTAAAATATTTATCGGATGGAACGGGCTTGTCGTTTTTGATGAAGGCGTAGATGTTATCAAAGCGGGAACGGAGTATGCGGCGCAGTATCAGATCTATTCTGAAGCGTGCGGACGTTGTGCACCGGGACGCTGGGGTGGAAGAATCCTCTACGACCTTTTTGACAAAATCGCAAGAGGTGAAGGTACGACGGGAGATGTCGAGCATCTCAAAGAGATTTCGGATACGATGATGAAAACGAGTAAATGTGAAATCGGTCGTACTGTACCTAAACCGCTTTTGGATATTTTGGAACATTTTGAAGATGATGTGATGGATCTCATCAACAATCAAAAGAAGTCTCCGGATTATGACAATACCGAAATCAAATATATCGCAAAAGTTACGGCACCTTGTATGGATGCGTGTCCCGATCATGTAGATATTCCTGCATATATCGAAGGTGTGCGTGATTTACAGTTTGGACAAAGTTTGCAGGCAACGAAAAAGACGATGCCGTTGGCACATACTTGTGGACGTGTTTGTCCGCATCCTTGTGAAGACGAGTGTAGAAGGGCAAATCTTGACGAGCCTATCTCCATCATGGAGCTTAAACGTCTTGGGGCGGATTATGAAACGGAACATGGGCTTGACTTTTTGTATCCGAAGGAGCAAAAGCCGTTAAACGGTAAGAAAGTAGCGATTGTCGGTGCAGGTCCTGCCGGGCTTACAGGTGCGTACTATTTAGCACTTGAAGGTATCGCGTGTGATGTCTATGAAGCACTACCGGTACTTGGCGGTGAAGTCGCTGTTGGTGTACCTGAGTATCGTATGCCTTGGGAAGCGTACAAAAAAGATATCGAAGCGGTAGAAGCGCTTGACGGTGTGACTTTTTATACCAATACACCGGTTACGCCTGATATGCTCAGAAAATTTGAAAAAGAGTACGATGCGATTTTACTTGCGAGTGGAACAAGACTCAGTAAAAAAGTACGTGCGAAGAACGAGAGACCTGATATGGAAGGGTATTGGCCTGCGATTCCTTTTCTTGACCGGATCAATCTGAGTGTAAAGTGGAATCTGGCAGACCCTGTGGATTTGACCGGTAAAACAGTCGTTTGTGTCGGTGGTGGTTTTACCTCTATGGACGTTGTACGTTGTTCGATTCGTGCCGGTGCGGAAAAGGTGATCATGCTGTATCGTAGAGATGAAAAAACGATCATCCGCAACACGAGCTGGGAAGAGTATCATGAAGCGGTGGAAGAGGGCGTTGAATTTATTTTCCACTCGGCTATCGAAGAGATTTATGATGAAGACAATGTACTTAAAAAACTCAAAGTCAATCGTTTCGAACTTGTTCCCGATCCAAACGGCGGACGTGCACAACTTGTAAAAATCGAAGGTGCGGATTTTGAGATAGAGTGTGATTATCTGATTCCGGCAGTTTCTCAGGATGCGGATCTTGGTTATATTCCTGAAGAGTGGGAGCTTGAACTTACCAGCTGGAACACGCTTAAAACAGATGGAAAAACGTACCAGACAAGTCGTGACGGTGTGTTTGCCGCGGGTGACTGTGAATATGGTCCTATGACGATCGTTAATGCAGTCGGTCAGGCAAAACGTGCTGCATCGGTTATCAGCAGATACGTTCATGACGGAAAACTGACACTACTTGATGAAGAGATCATGGAAGATCATTTACGAGCGTTGAAAGTGTATGATAAAAATGAAAAAGTGACCGGTTGGATTGCTGGACTTCCAAGAGAAGTGAGTGAAAAACTGGATGTCGAGACGCGTAAGTACAGTCAAGATGAAGTTAATCTCGGCTTTACACATGAACAAGCGGTCAATGAAGCTAGCAGATGTATGCGATGTTATTATATAGCAATGGTGGCGGTGTGATATGGTAAAAACAGAAAATGTAACGACTGTTGAACTTGAAATTGACGGTCAGAAAGTTACGGCATATAAAGACGAAACGATCTTGCAGGCAGCAAGAAGACACGGTTTTTATATTCCGACTATGTGCTATTTGACAAAGTTAAAACCGATTGCTTCATGCCGTTTATGTGTTGTTGATGTAGAAGGATTGGATGATCCTGTACTGAGCTGTCAGGAAAGAGTCGTTCCCGGTATAAAAGTGTCGACACAATCAAAGTCACTTTATGATTACAGACAAAACATCATGAAGCTTTATGATGTCAACCACCCTTTACAGTGTGGTGTTTGTCCGAAGTCGGGTGAGTGTGATCTGCAAAACAAAACGATGGAATTCAATGTAAACGAGCAGGAGTTTGCAGCGCAGGAACATTACAGACAACTTGAAGACTGGGGAAATATCTCTTACGATCCGTATTTGTGTATATTGTGTGAGCGATGTGTACGAGTTTGTAATGAGATCATCGGTGATGATGCTTTACAGATCAAAACAGGTGGTTACAACTCAACAATCGTCAATACCAAAAAAGATGATCCGAACGTCGACTGGGGCGAGTGTGCTGCAGTATGTCCCGTTGGTGCGTTGTCGGATAAAGACTTTAAATATTTCACCAACTCATGGGAATTGACAAAAATTCCTGCGGCGTGTGCACATTCGAGCCTTGCGAATTTGATCTACTATGAAGTGAAACGTGAAGAGATCTATCGCGTACGTAACGAATATGAATTCGATACCATGAGCGGTGTTTGTCGTTACGGATATGATTTTGAAAACAGAGGATCCAACTCTGATGAAGATATGCAAAAAGCGGTCGAAGCGTTTCAAAAAGCCGATACGATCAAGTTTAACTCTATCATTACCAATGAAGAAGCGTTGATATTACAAAAGCTCAAAGAGCAACACGGTTATAAACTAATCAATGAAGAAGCGAAACATTTTCAAAATTTTCTAAACGCGTTTGCAAGTGTACGCGGTAAGAAACTATACGGTGGAGATGCACAGCGTGTTTTAGATAGTGACTATATCGTGGTAATAGGTACACGCATTGCAAGTGATATTCCGGGCTTGAAATTTAAAATCAACCAGGCTTCTAAAAAAAGAACGGCAGATGTGATCTATATGCATCCGCTTGAAGATGACTCTATCAAAACATTGGTAACGCAGTTTGTCAAGTATGAAGCCGGTTCCGAAGAGAGCGTTTTGGCGATGCTCCTGGATGCATTTTTGAAAAAAGATACGCTTCCCGCTGAAGCTGCAAAATTTTTAGACCGGCTTGATACCGGTTATATCAGTGCGGAAAGTAATGTCGGTGAAGAAGAGATCGCGCAAATGCAAAAGCGCACAAGACGTAAAAAGAAGTTTACGATCATTGCCGGCGCTGATCTTTATGCACATCCGCAAGCAGAAAATATTGCCAAGATGCTTGGATTGTTGGAAAAATACAGTGCATTTGAAGTAGTGATGGTGCCACCTTCGGTCAATACGCTCGGTGTAGCATTGATTTGTGATTTGGATGATGAAGCGGGTAGTTATACCATCGGTTACAATGAAAATGCCGACTTCGTACTAAGTGCGCTCAAAGATGCCGGTGATGTAAATATGCCGGCAATCAATCAACAGGAAGGTACGTTTACAACATTGAACAAAACCGTTGTCCCAACGCATGTGGCATTGGGCTTTGACGGATTTTGTCTGAACGACATAGCCAATAATCTGGGCTTGAATAAGCGGTATACAATCGATTATACGCCGTTACTTCCTGAAGAGAAAGGTTTTAAAAACGAAGTGTTTGACCATTTGCCTTGTTTCTTTGACAATGAAGGAAACGAGCATAGGGGATATGCACTTGAAAACAGTGATGTCGAAACGAAAATCGAACTCGATGAAGTGGAAGAGTTGGAAAGCTATGACGGAACGATTGTATATATCTGCAATCCGAATAGTCAGAAAAATGTGTTTACAAATATCTGTACACATTTGCCGACTGACGGTGAGCTTGTAGGTTCGACACAATTTGCGACAGCCGCAAAAATCAAAGACGGTGATAATGTAACTATTGAATTGCTAGGTAAAACAGTCGAAAAAGCTTTCAAACTCGATGAAAGCTTAAAGGGAACAATTGCTCTGATGCCGATTTTTGATTTGGGCTTTGAAGGGCAGGAGATTGGTTCGAAATATCGATTCAATAAAGCAAAAATTAGACAGGTGAACAAATGAGTGAAATAACAGTTAAAATTAACGGTATAGACTATAAAGCAAAAGAGGGTGAATTTCTTCTGAATATCGCAAGAAGAGAGGGCGTATTTATCCCGGCCATTTGTTACCAGACAGATTGTTCTCCGACATTGGCTTGTAGATTGTGTATCGTTGAAGCGGACGGCAAACGTGTTTATGCATGTAATGCCAAAGCGAAAGATGGTATGGAAATCATCACGGATAACGATGAAATCCAAGAAGAGCGTGAAGCGATTATGCAGGTATACGACGTCAATCACCCTCTTGAGTGCGGTGTATGTGATCAAAGCGGTGAGTGTGAACTGCAGGATTATAACCTTTACATGAATGTAAACGAGCAAAAATACGCCATTCCGGATACATTGCGTCCTATACGCGACTGGGGATTGATGAAGTATGATGCATCTTTGTGTATCGTGTGTGAAAAGTGTATCACCGTATGTAAAGATATGATTGGTGATAGTGTTTTAAAAACCGTACCAAGAGGCGGTGAGGCGCTCAATAAAGAGTTAAAGTCCACTATGCCTAAAGACGCATATGCGATGTGGAATAAACTTCAAAAGTCTATCATCGGTACAGTCAATGAAGATAACAGCCTTGATTGTCAGGACTGTGGTGAGTGTATTGCCGTGTGTCCTGTGGGTGCGTTGATCAGTAGTGATTTTCAGTATAAGGCAAATGCATGGGAACTTCGAAAAGTACCTGCATCCAACCCGCACAGCAGTGACTGCTCTTTGATCTATTACAACATCAAACATGGTGATATTTCACATTATCATGACGAAAAGATTTTCAGAGTGACAAACGATGCACACTATACACCGTTACACGGCGGTGCACGTTTTGGGTTTGACTTTGAAAACAGAGTTGCAGGAAAAGATAAAGCGGTTTTTGAAAAAGCAGTAGAATTTTTGACTGAAAAAGCCGATACGATCCGTTTCTCTTCTTATATTACCAACGAAGAAGCGCTTATCTTACAAAAACTCAAAGAGAAACTAGGTCTTAAACTTGTCAATGACGATGCTTATGTGTATCAGCAGTTCATGAAGAACTTTAGTTCAGTAAGCGGTAAAGCACTTTACAGCAGTGATATCAAAGCGATCAAAGCTTCAAATTTCGTTATCAGTGTAGGTACGCAGGTACGTTATGATGCACCGAATGTCGGATATGCACTGAACAATGCCGTGACGATGAACAAAGGTGCAGGGCTTTATTTTCACCCTGTAGGAGATAGCGTTGTCGGTACTTTTGCGAAAAACATGATGACAATCACACATAAAGCAGGTGCAGAAGAGCATATTCTGGCATTTGTGCTTGATTACTTCAGCAAAGTGGAGGGCTTGAATAATGACCTTCCGAAAGAGATCGCAGATATCGTAAGCGGTTATGACAAAGAGGCAGTTTCATTACCGGAAGATTTTGACGTGAAAATGACAAAAATGCTTGCGAAAAAAGATACGTTCACTTTGGTAGTCGGTGAAGATTGTTATACGCACCAAAGAGCGGAAAACCTTGCAAAACTTGCAGGTGCAATCGACAAATATACAAATATCACCGTAATGGTGGTTCCATCTAAAACCAATACCCTTGGTGTTTCACTCATTTGTGATCTTGATGAAAAAGCGGGTGATCATGTTCTCGGATACAATGCGGAAGGTGAGTTCGTACTCAGTGCATTGGGTGACGGTGATCTTGATATGCCGGCACTCAACCAGCAGGAAGGAACTTTTACCAGCTTGAATAAAAGAGTTGTTCCTACAAATGCCGCACTTGGATATAGCGGATATGTGTTGAATGATTTAGCCAATGCAGCAGGTTTGGATAAAGAGTTGACTGTGGATTATACAGTGGAGTTACCTGTTGAAAAAGGTTTTAAAGCGGAAAACTTTGATGATTTACCAAACTATATCGACAATGCGGGTAACGAGGTAAGAGGTTACTTGCTCGACAATAACGATGTAGAAACAAACGGCAAAGTTGAAAAACTGGCAAAAGCTGAGACTTTGGATGAAGGTATTGTCTATCTATCGAATCCTATCATTCAGTTTAGTCCGTTTACAAACAAAGCACATCAGCTAAAAACAGAAGGTAAACTGTATGTTTCTGCAGAGTATGCGGAAGCAAACGGTTTGGCTGAGGGCGATAGTGTTGAAGTAAAAAGTGATAAAGCTGCAATCACGACAACAGTGGAAATAGATTCTCAATTGACGGGAGATATTCCTTATTTGCCAACATTTGACAAAGCGCTGGATGCGCAAAGCTTGTTTGATGGCAGCAGGTTTACTAAAGCAACAATAAGAAAGGTGTAAAAGATGGATAGTGCATACATTATAGAAACAATTGTCAAAGTAATCGTTATTCTTACAGTGTTTTCGGCATTGGCGGGTATTACGACATATTTTGAAAGGAAAGTTCTTGCTTTCATGCAAAGAAGACTTGGACCTATGCATGTCGGACCGTACGGAATTTTGCAAGTTGCGGCTGACGGTATCAAACTTTTCACAAAAGAAGATATCGTCCCTCAAAATGCGGTAAAACCGATTTTTAAAATCGCTCCCGTATTTGCAGCGGCAACAGCGTTTATCGCAATGTCGGCGGTTCCGTTTTTACCGGAGTTTACATTGCCGTTTACCGACTATGTCGTTAGACCGATTGTTGCGGATGTAAACATTGGTGTTTTATTTGTTGTCGGTGTGATGGCGGTTGGTATGTACGCTCCGCTTTTGGGTGGTATGGCGTCACACAACAAATGGTCGCTTCTTGGTGCGGCAAGAACGGTTATTCAGATGCTTTCGTTTGAAGTCGTTACCGGTCTTTCTCTGATTGCACCGTTGATGATGGTCGGTTCGCTTTCTTTGATCGATATCAACAATTATCAGGAAGGCGGTATCGGAAACTGGATCGTTTGGGCACAGCCTGTAGCATTTATTTTGTATCTGATTTCCGGTTATGCGGAAACGAACAGAACGCCGTTTGACCTTTTGGAACATGAGGCGGAAGTTGTTACCGGTTATGCGACTGAGTATTCGGGTATGAGATGGGGACTTTTTGCAATCGGTGAATATGCAAATATGTTTACAGTTGCATTTATAGCAAGCTTAGTATTTTTGGGTGGTTTCAATCCAATGGGATTTATTCCCGGTGGTCTTGCTATAATTTTAAAAGTCTCTTTCCTTATCTTCCTGTTCTTGTGGGTAAGAGCGGCTTGGCCTCACATCAGACCGGATCAATTGATGTGGTTGTGTTGGAAAGTACTAATGCCTTTGGCAGTCGTAAATATTTTAATCACCGGCATTGTGCTGATTTAGGAGAGGGAAATGATAGATTTTACACAATATAACAATAGAAATATATCGGATGATTACTTCTATCTGGAGGTAGAGGATGTTCCTCAGACTTGGCAGGATAAGTTCAAGCGTGTTGTGAAAAGAACACTTAGCGGTGAGCTTTTTGTCGGTTTGTGGATTGTCTTTCGTGAAATGTTGAAGTTTAACATTCATACGGTGCAGTATCCGTTGGAGAAACTTCCTATCAGCCCTCGATATAGAGCTTTGCATCAAATCAAAAGATTGGTGGAGAGTGGAAATCAGGCATGTATCGGGTGTGGTCTTTGTGAAAAGATCTGTATTTCAAACTGTATTCAAATCGACACGAAATACGGAAGCAAAGGTAGAAAAGTCGTTCGTGGATATTCGATCAATTTGGGTCGTTGTATCTACTGTGGATACTGTGCGGAAGTTTGCCCTGAGCTGGCGATTACGCATGGACAAGATTATGAACACGTAAGTGAGCAAAGAGCGCACTTTGCGACGATGGCGGAGCTTGTAACGCCTATGGATATATTTAAAGCTGGTAAACAGAAACCATATCCTGGGTTTGGTTCATTGACACCAAATGCAGACAATAATGTTAAAAAAACGCCATTAGCGTATTAAGGGATTGTGATGGAAGCGGTAGCGTTTTATCTTTTTTCGGCTATAACGATCGGCATGTTCGCCATTGTTGTATTTAGTAAAAATGCACTCTATGCAATGAGTGCATTGGCAGGTGGTATGATTGCAATATCCGGTTTTTTCTTTTTGCTCGATGCGGATTTTCTCGGAGCCGTACAGATTATCGTCTATACAGGTGCGGTGATGGCATTGTACGCGTTCGGTATGATGTTCTTCGATACGACTAAAGATGTTAAAGAGAATACCAACGAAACAAAAATCGTTAACGGGCTTTGGATCGCATCGGTAATTATTTTGATTGTGATCGTATCTATTCCGTTTATTTCCGATCATATTGTTGTCGATGCTTCGACAAGTGATTATAAAGTTATCGGTGCGAACAATCCTCAGGCTGTGGGTATCTTTTTGTTTACAAAATATCTTGTACAGTTCGAACTTGCAGCGGTGATGCTACTGGTTGCGATGATCGCGGGTATCATTCTTGTAAGTAAGAAAATGGATGTCAGTTTGACAACTACCCTTGACGATGAGATAGAAAAAGAAGAGTTTGATATAAAGGATGCAAAATGATAACCCTAACACACTATCTTGTTTTGACTGCTATCTTGTTTTCGATAGGATTGGCAGGCGTAATAAGAAGAAAGAACTTGTTACTGTTGTTCTTTTCAACAGAAATTATGTTAAATGCCGTAAATATCGGTTTTGCTGCGGTAGCGAAGTTTTACGGTGATTTAACCGGTCAAATGGTTTCATTCTTTATTATCGCAGTTGCAGCGAGTGAAGTTGCAGTAGGTTTGGGACTCTTGGTATTGTGGTATAAGAGAACCGGTACGATCGATCTTGAATCAATGCAAGAGATGAAAGGATAAGATATGCAAAATTACGTATATATAGCACTTTTTGCACCACTTGTAGGTTCTTTGTTTGCCGCAATGTTCGGTAATAAACCGAAAAATGTCATTACCGGTATCGTAACTTCGTTTTTATTGTTTGTTTCATGGTATGCATCCATCACTCTTCTTGGATATGTCGATGAACACACAATCGTTCATGTTAAGATGATGGACTGGATTGCGGCGGGCAATTTCAACGTAGATTTCGGTTTTGTGGCGGATCAGGTTTCTGTGATTATGATGGTTACGGTAACAACGGTTTCAACACTGGTTCATATCTACTCTATAGGCTATATGGATCATGACAAAGGCTTCAACAGATATTTTTCATATCTTTCAGCGTTTGTTTTCTCTATGATGATCCTGGTTATGAGTGATAACTTCCTCGGACTCTTTATCGGCTGGGAAGGTGTTGGTCTTTGTTCATGGTTGTTGATTGGTTTCTGGTACTATAAAAAAGATGTACCGACAACGGAAAATCCGGCTATTTCTCCATCGTATGCAGCAAACGAAGCGTTTGTTATGAACAGAATTGCCGACCTTGGTATGTTGATCGGTATCTTCATGATTTACTGGAACCTCGGATCTTTGGAGTATCAAACTGTTTTTGCAAATATCGGAAGTCTTGACGGCGGTACGATCACTGCAATCGGTATTTTCCTTTTCATCGGTGCGATGGGTAAATCGGCTCAGTTCCCGCTTCACACATGGCTTGCCAATGCGATGGAAGGTCCTACACCGGTTTCTGCATTGATTCACGCGGCTACAATGGTTACAGCAGGTGTCTATCTGGTTGTCAGAAGTTTCGAGATCTATTCGTTGATTCCTGATGTCGGTTATTTTATCGCGTGTCTTGGTGCGTTTGTTGCGATTTTCGCAGCTTCTATGGCACTGGTAAACCTCGAAATGAAACGTATCATCGCATACTCAACACTTTCTCAGTTGGGATATATGTTCGTTGCAGCAGGTCTTGGTGCATACTGGATCGCGTTGTTCCACCTTATGACGCACGCATTCTTTAAATCTGTACTTTTCCTTGGTGCGGGTAATGTTATGCACGCTATGGACGAAGAAAAATATATCGATAAGATGGGTGGTTTGAGTAAAGTTATGCCTTGGACTATGGGGATTATGACGATTGCATCTCTTGCACTTGCAGGTATCTGGCCGTTTGCAGGTTTCTTCTCAAAAGATAAGATTCTTGAAACAGCATTTTCTCAAAACCACTATTTCTTATGGATTATGTTGTGGATTGGTGCGGGTATGACAGCATACTACAGTTTTAGACTTATCATGATGGTATTCTTCGGTGAAGAGAAATACAAAAAATACGGAAAACATCCTCATGAAGCGTATCCGTATGTTATCGCTGCGATGATTCCTTTGGCGATTCTTGCGGTAATTGCCGGTTTCTTCGAGCATTCGTTCATGCACTATGTCACAGCGCTATTGCCTGAGTACGAACCGCATGTTTCTAAAGGAACGTTTATGTTCTTGTTGGTTGTGACACTTGGTATCGCTATTAGTGGTATTACTCTTGCGGTTGTGAAGTTCTCTAAAGGTAACTTTGACGAGTTCTTCAAAAAACTCGGTGTGTACGATGTCTTGAAAAACCAGTACTATATTCCTGATTTTTACCAAAAAGCGATCTGTGTGCCATATGCGAAAATGTCACAGTTTGCATGGAAAAAGATCGATATGAAGATAGTTGATGCGACAGTTGACTTCATCGCAGGATTTATCTACAAAAGCGGTGATAAAGCAAGAGCGATGCAAACAGGTAACTTGTCTACAAATTTAAAATGGATGGCGTTTGGTTTTGTTGTATTGCTAGCAGCAGCATTACTATATAAGCCAGGTATGTAAGGAGCGCATGAATGGAATCATTATTAACACTTTTGATATTTTTCCCAGCAGTTGCTGGTATTTTCGGATTTATGATAGAAGAGAAGGCGATTAGAGCGTATGGTATTGCTGTCACGACTATCGAATTCGTTTTATCGTTGTTACTGTGGATTATGTTCGATAGCGCAAATCCTGGTTATCAGTTTGTAGAACATTTACCGATCATCAAAGAGTTTGGTATCAACTACTATTTGGGTATTGACGGTATTTCACTCTTTTTGATCATCCTGAGTACATTTATGACGATGATTTCTGTTATCGGATTGACAGTTAAAGAAGATTTGAAAAACATGATCATCACGATTCTCTTCCTTGAGATGACAATGGTCGGTGTATTTGCTTCTTTGGATGTGATCTTGTTCTATATCTTCTGGGAGTTGTCTCTTGTACCTATGCTTTATATCATCGGTGCATGGGGTGCAAAACTCAGAATTTATGCAGCGGTAAAGTTTTTCCTTTATACGTTTGCAGGTTCCTTGTTGATGTTGGTCGGTATCCTTTATATGGCATATCTTCACCATCAAATCACAGGTGTGTGGAGTTTTGCGATTCCTGACTGGCAAGCGCTACAAATCGATTTTACGACACAGTTGTGGCTATTTGGTGCGTTTTTCTTCGGTTTTGCGATCAAAGTACCTATGGTACCGTTCCACACCTGGTTGCCGTATGCTCACGGGCAAGCTCCGACAGTCGGTTCAGTTATCCTTGCGGCAGTACTTTTGAAAATGGGTACCTACGGTTTTGTAAGATTTTCATTGCCTATGTTCCCTGATGCAGCGGTTTATTTTATCACGCCGATTGCAATCATCGCTATCATCATGGTTATCTATACGGCGATGATCGCATATGCGCAAGAGGATATGAAACAGGTTATTGCTTATAGTTCCATTTCTCATATGGGTATTATCGTACTTGGTACATTTGCTATGAACAGCGAAGGTATCACAGGTTCACTCTTTTTGATGATAAGTCACGGTATCGTCAGTGGTGCACTCTTCCTTTTGGTAGGTGTGATTTATGACAGAACACACACGAAAATGATGAAAGAGTTTGGTGGTCTGGCATCTGTTATGCCGATTTACGCAACGATTTTCGGAATTATGATGATGGCATCTGTCGGTTTACCGTTGACTATCGGTTTTGTCGGTGAGTTTTTGTCATTACTTGGTTTTTTCAAAATTTCACCGATTTTGACAGCACTTGCGGGTACCGGTATTATTATCGGTGCGGTCTATATGCTTAGTCTTTATAAAAAATCGTTTTTCGGTGAACTTACCAATCCGAAAAACAAAGGTTTGAAAGACTTGACAGCGCAGGAATTGACTGCTTTGGTACCGTTGGTACTACTTGTAGTATATTTAGGTGTATATCCTAAACCGGTTTTAGATCCGATTGACAGTAGTGTAAAACATATGATTGTCAATATGGAGAAGAAATCTGTGACACAAGAGGCAAAAGAGCTTTTTGTGCACGCAAATAGCATCAAGGAGGCTAAGTAATGTTGGATCCAATTACAATAGATTACGCCGCATTGAATATGGCGTCACTGATACCGATGATCATTATCATCCTCGGTGGACTGGCGATACTTGTGATCGATCTGATTAAAGAAGATTTGTCAAAAAGTTTCTATGTCATGATCAGTGAGTTGTTTATTTTGTTAGCCCTTGGTGCCGCATTCGGATATAGCGGAAGTGAACGTGGTTTCTTCGATGCCATATTGATAGACGGTATTGCAAAACTGGGTGAGGGGATTATCCTAGTTGCTTCGGCACTTTTTATTCCGTTGGCGCTTACGTCAAATCGTTTCCATGAGTTCTCTTATCCGGAGTTCTTTGCGCTCTTTTTGTTTATGATCGCAGGATTTATCTTTATGGTAACGAGCGACAACTTGATCTTGATCTTTGTAGGATTGGAAACTTCAAGTTTGGCACTCTATACGTTGATCGCGATGCACAACAGACAAAAGAGTTTCGAGGCTGCGATCAAGTACTTTACTATGGGTGCCTTGGCTGCCGGTTTCTTTGTTTTTGCAATCCTTATCCTTTATGCATTGACAGGAAGTGTGGAGTTACATAAAATCAAAGACTCTTTGATTGCAAATGATTTCCAACCGATCGTAGCGGTATTGGCTGCAGTGGTATTTATGTTGGCATCTCTTGGTTTCAAACTCTCTATGGTTCCGTTCCAGACTTGGGTACCGGACGTTTACGAGGGTGCGAGTGCTGCATTGGCAGGATATATGTCAATCGTACCGAAGATTGCAGGTTTTGTTGTGGCAATGAGACTTTTTGAGATCTTTGTACATGCTGACATCGTTTGGGTACAGCATATACTTTGGATCGTTGCGGTTGTTACTATGACTGTTACAAATATCATGGCATTGGTACAAGAGTCTGTCAAAAGGATGCTGGCATACAGCTCCATCAGCCATGCCGGTTTTGCGATGTCTGCGATTCTAATCGGTACGACACAGGCAAACAGTGCACTTTTCTTGTACTGGATACTTTTTACGTTTACCAACCTGGGAGCCTTTACGATGCTATGGGTTTCAAGACATAAGAAAAAAGGTTTGTGGCACAGCAGATACGATCACCCATATGAAAAATTCTCAGGTATGGTGAAGTTCATGCCTGTAAATGCTACGATCATGGGAATGTTTATGTTGTCGTTGGCAGGTGTACCTCCGTTCTCACTTTTCTGGGGTAAACTATATATTATGAGTTCGGCGATCAATTCAGGATTTATCGTACTTGCGTTGATTATGGCGCTTAACAGTGCAATTTCCGTTTACTACTATCTAAAGCTTATTGTTTATATGTTTTTGAGAGAACCTCAAAAAACTGATAGTACGATTTATATGAAGAATGCTTCTACTCCATTGAAAACGATTATCGGATTTGCGGCATTTATGACATTGATGGCTACTATTTTTGTGAGTCCTTTGCTTGATATGATTACAGAGTACGTCAAAGCGAGCGGTTTCTAAGACTACTTCCTTTACCGAACAAGCTTTTAAAGGCTTGTTCGGTTCTTTCTTCTCCTTATAAATTATTTTCATATGCTATAATCTTTCTATGAAATATTTAATATTCTTAATTTTATCTTCTTCATACCTACTTGCTTCACAACTCATACTCAATCGCTATGAAGAGGGGCAGCAAAGTGTAGATGTCTACCATATCGTCTCCAAAAAACCGATAGTATGCAGTTATGAGTATGGTGAAGAGTTTGAAAAGGTGATTCGCTGTAAACTCTCAACACCGATACGAATAGATAAAAAATTAAGAAGAGATACCTATTTTGATATCTATTTTGACGGTAACGATATCTTTTTCAGAGCTAAAAAGTATGCAAAAGCATTGCCTATCGATGACAAACTGATCGATAAAGAGGTAGTGACAGGAGAAAAAGTCTATCGTCACTGGGTAGTGATAGGTGCGAAAAAAGAACCCGAAATTTTGGTAGACAGAGGAAAGAAAAAACTCAATTTCCCTGTAAAATATGCAAAAAAAGAGACACCGTACATCGGTGCGTTAGATTTAAACGGAGAGCCTGTTAAAAATAAAAAAGGTGCTATCTATCTGGGCAAAATCAAAAAACTCTATGAACAAAAAAAGTATAACGACGTACTTAAACTGGTAAAACAGTATAAGTCGATGCACCATGACTCTTTTTATAGTGAAATAGAACTTTATAAAATACGAGCGATTTCGGCATTGGCAGAGCATGATCCTGCAAAGTATGAAGATGTTTTGGTATTGGGTATGCAATGGATAGAAGATAACCCTTCCAATGCACATATCCCTGAAGTTTATATGCACATCGTCAAAAGCTATTTGGGCAAAGGACGTTTGAAACAGGCAGAAAAATATATGGGGTTATTAACAGCAGGTTTTGCCGACAACAAATATACCCAGATGGCAAAAATCTACTATGCCAAGACCATATATAAGCAGAAAAAAAGACGTAAGGAAGCACTTCGTATCTATAAAGAGGTGCTATACAGTACCAAAGACTTGCATACGGCATCACTTGCAGCTTATCTCATAGCAAATGCCTATTTGGATTTTAAAGAGCCTACAAAAGCGAAGAAAATATTTGAAAAAGTACTTAAAAGCAATCCTGAATTTATCAAAGAGGAGTACAACAACAGTTTCAAACTGGCAAAACGTTTTGCGGATGCGGAACATTATGATATCGCTTTGAAAATTGCAAAACTGTTACGTGACACCAAAGATGAAGCATTTCAGGATGATTTGTTGATGTACATAGGTTTGTGGGAAGAGGGCATGGGAAATCGAGAAGAGGCTATTCGTGTCTTTAACGAATATCTGAAAAAGTTTCCAAAAGGCAAAAATAAAGTCAAAGTACTCAAACATTTGGATAGCCTGATGTTGCTGCAAACTGATGCGAACAGTACGAAAAAACTGGAGTTTATCGACACCGTTTTGCAAAAGTACGAAGATAAAGAGATACAAAAAAGAGCACTCGAAGAAAAAGCCAAACTTTTGATGTCGCTTGAGCGTTACCAAGATGTCTTGAAGATGGATGAGGAACTGAAAAAGTACAAACTTGATACCTATGTGCAAAAGAGTGCAAAAGCTTATGTGATCAAAGCCCTAAACGAGAAAAAATGTGAAGAAGCAGTGCGTACCATTGAAAAGTATAAAGTAACCCTTGAAAGCAAATATGATGAAGCAATCTTTACATGTGATATTGCATTAGGATTGTTTGACGATGCAAAAAAGATTGCACTCAAACATATCGAAACAAAAGATCTTCATGAAAAACTCAAATGGCTCTATCTTGCCGCAAAACTCTATAAAAAACTTGACATGAACAAAAAAGTGGTTGTAGTCGGAAATGATGTACTTAAACTGGCTCAGACACTTCATGAAAAAAAATATGAAGATATCCTCTACGATATCGCGGAAGCTTATTACAATTTACGTGAATATGATGACTTGATGTTAAAAGTCGTTCAACAGATAGAAGAGAAGTTTCCAGATGACATACGCAACGTGGATCTTTTCATGAAAGTAGTGCACTATGCACAAAAACGCCAAGATTTGATGCTGGAGCTCAACTATGCAAAAAAAGTGATTGATTTGCAGCGACGTTATCACATAAAAGGATATTCTCCTAAAATCGATATCGTATATGCGCATGATCTGCAAAAAACCGGGCAATACGAAAAAGCGAAAGAGGTTTTGAAACAACTGCTTCGTGAAAAACTGACCGACGAACAAAAAGCGGAAGTCTTGTATCTGCTTGGTGAAATATATGTTACACAAAAGAAGAATAAAAGAGCTATCGAAATGTTCATGAAGTGCGGAGAAGTTGTTAAAAACAGCAGTTGGCAGAAACTATGTGCGGAAAACTTGCAGTTGCTAACTGAGTATTAACTAATTTCGATATAATCAACACTAAAAATATCTTAAATGGAATAGGACAGAGAATGGATAAAGCAAAATATATTTGGATGGACGGCGAATTCGTAAACTGGGATGACGCCAAAGTTCATGTATTGACCCATACACTCCACTATGGAAATGGTGCTATCGAAGGAACCAAAGCGTATAAAACAGTAGACGGAAGATGTGCGATTTTCAAACTTCATGAACACACGAAACGTCTTTTAAATTCTGCGAAGATGACACTGATGGATGTACCATACAGTGTAGAAGAACTCAATCAGGCACAGATAGAACTGTTACAAAAAAACGAACTGTTCGACGGTGCTTATATACGTCCGTTGGTATATCTTGGCTATGGAGTGATGGGGCTTTATCATAAAGATGCACCGGTACAGGTAAGTATCTCTGCCTGGAAATGGGGAGCCTATCTTGGTGAAGAGGGACTTAAAAAGGGTATTCGCCTCAAAATCGCCTCTATGACAAGAACTCCAAACACCTCCGGTATGGGAAAAGCCAAAGCGGTAGCGAACTACCTGAACTCTCAAATGGCGAAGTTTGAAGCGGTAGAAGCTGGATATGACGAAGCACTTTTAAGAGATGACCAGGGTTATATCGCAGAAGCGAGTGGTGCTTGTTTTTTCATGGTGCGTGACGGAAAACTGATCTCACCTCCAAATGACAACTCTTTGGAGTCTATCACACAGCAAACTGTCATCGACCTTGCGGAAGATATGGGAATCGAAGTGGTTCGTAGAAGAGTAACACGTGAAGAGATTTACATCGCCGACGAAGCCTTTTTGACAGGAACGGCGGCAGAAGTAACGCCGATTCGCGAAGTCGATGCAAGAGTGATAGGCTACGGAGCACGTGGAGAAATCACAGAAAAGCTGCAAACGGCATATTTTGATGTTGTTGCAGGAAAAAATGAAAAATATATCAAACATTTGACATATATAAACTAAAAGGGAAGAGATGCCAGCAGATTTAAACGACTATTTTAACAAAAAAAATGGTGGAAAAAAGAGTAGCGGAGGAAGCGGTGGAAATAACAACAAACCGACACCTCCTGAGTTTTTGAAAGATTTTAGTAAAAAGACAGGATTGTTGTATCTTTTGATGGCGCTTGTAGTGCTGTTTGTGATCGCAAAACCGTTTGTCGTCATCGAGTCGGGTGAAGTGGGAATCAAAGCGACAGCGGGTAAATATGAACCGGAACCGTTGGGACCCGGGTTTCATGTCTTTTTACCGTTTATTCAAACAGTAAAGATCGTCGATACGAAAGTCAGAAGTATCAACTATACAACCAAACCTACGGACAATATCGCATTTGGGCGTGAGACAGGTGTCAGAAATGCATCTCCCATCACAGCTTTGGACAAGCGTGGCTTGTTGATCTCTATCGACATTACCGTTCAGTACAGACTCAGACCGGAAACAGCGCCACAAACCATCGCAACATATGGTTTTTCATGGGAAGAGAAGATCATCAACCCAATCGTTCGTGACGTAGTACGTAGTGTCATCGGTCAATACAAAGCGGAGGAATTGCCTGTTAAACGTAACGAAATCGCAACACAGATTAGACAGGGTATAGAAGAGCAGATCGAGAAGAAAAAAGGACATCCTGTAGAACTTGCGACGGTAAACCTTCGTGAAATCATCCTTCCTCCGAAAATTGTCGAGCAAATCGAGCGAGTACAAATCGCAAAACAGGAAGCAGATCGTGTGAAGCTTGAAGTAGAGAGAGCAAAACAGGAAGCTGAGAAAAAAGCGGCACTTGCACAAGGTGATGCCGATGCAAGAAAGATTCGTGCACAAGGTGCAGCAGATGCCATCAAAATCGAAGCGGAAGCAAAAGCATATGAGAACAAAAAAATCGGTGAGAGTTTGACTCCGCAAATACTAAGTCTCAAACAGATCGAAGTGCAGGGACAATTCAACGAAGCGTTACGTGTGAACAAAGATTCTAAAATCTTCCTCACACCTGGCGGATCGGTACCGAATATTTGGATCGATGCTAAAGATAAACAAAAAACAACAACTGTAAACCAATAATGCAAGAAAACATCGTAGAAAAAGTAGACTGGGAGAAGAGTGATCTTATCCCGGTCATCGCACAGGATTTTGAGAGTAACGAAGTGCTGATGTTGGCATATATGAACAAAGAAGCACTCTCTTTGACTCTTGAAACCGGATTGGCGCACTACTTTTCCAGAAGCAAACAGCGTATCTGGAAAAAGGGCGAAAGCAGCGGCAATATCCAAAAAGTCAAAGAGGCTTACATCGACTGTGACAACGATACCTTGCTTTTGAAAATAGAGCAGGTAGGTGGTGCGGCGTGTCATACCGGACGACGTTCATGTTTTTTTACCAAACTTGACACCGGCGAAATCGTCAGTGAAGCGGATGCAGCCCAAACGGCACAGTACAGTGTCATAGACAAAGTCTATCATGTGGTTTTAGAGCGTAAAAAGGCAGATCCTGAGAGTTCCTATGTGGCATCGCTTTTTGCCAAAGGTGAAAACAGTATCTTGAAAAAAGTGGTCGAGGAAGCAGGGGAGTTCTGTTTTGCCGTCAAAGACGACGATGAAAAAGAGATCGTCTATGAAGCGGCGGACTTGGCATTTCATGTGCTTGTAGCTTTAGGAGAGAAAAATATCGATCCTGATCGCATCAAGCAAGAGTTAGAACGTAGATTTGGCTTGAGTGGCATCGAGGAGAAAAAGATGAGAAAAGCCAATGCACACAATAGATCTCAAAGCGAGGATTCTTGACTATCTACACCATCTGACCATTTATGACTATGTCGCATACGGCTGGTTGATGGGTGTGCTTTTGGGAATGATCCTTCTTGCGATCGTTCTCATCTCTTCCAAACCAAAATTTGCTCTTACACTGATTTTACTGGTTTTACTTTTGATGATGATAGGTCCTTTTGCAATGAAGTACGGACTTGACAAAACAGTGCGTAAAGTAACGTTGATAGATCAAAACACTACTTATTTACCCTTTTCGAAAAATCTCATAGTATTGGGAAAAATTAAAAATCTTGGTAAAATAGAGATGCAGGGATGCCGTGTTTTTGTAGATATCGTACGTATTGACGAAAATAAGTACAAAACGCTGCTTTACCGACTGAAACCAATACGAAAAGAGATGCTAAAGATAGTTGAGCCTTTGAAAGTGGAAGGGACTATCCCATACCGTGTGGTTTTTGACCATTTTGCAACGGATAAAAAATATGCTGTACGGCAGGAAGTGGAGTGTTACTGATGATACATATGACGATGATACACTGGATCGTATTGGCAATATTCGTACTGTTGTTTATTGTTCTGACGCTATTGGCAGCGCGTGAAAAAAATGTCAAAAGTATGCTGATTATGATTTTCAGTTCTTTTTTATTGACCACAACTGCAGCTGTTATCTCTTTGATCGTAGTGGATAAATACACCAAAAAAGCAAAAATCATCACTTACAAAACACAGAGAGATCTTACCCATGAAAGTGTAAATATTCGCGGTACGATACAAAATGTCGGAAACTTTACCATCGGATACTGTACACTGGAGATACGCATATCAAACAACCCCGTAGGCAAAAGAGCAAGTTCCTACTTTACCCCGACCAAATCTTTTGACTTTATGGGAGATGTGGGAAGCCGAAAAAACAGTATTACTGTAGAAGAGGATATAGCCCGTCATTTGGATCCCGGTGAAAAGAAAAGTTTTATCACAACGGTGCGTATACCATCCTATTTTGAAAATCCGAAATATTATCTAAAACTACACTGTCATTGATCATGAAGCGACTACGACAATATAAAGATCTTTTGATCGGATGGCTGATTGCCGATATTGTCGCATTGGCTGTGATGCTCTATTTTCACATTTCTTTAAAAAAAGCGGTTTTCGGACTTTTTTACTTTTTACTCACGCCTTTTTTGACAATTTTTTCTTATCCCGTTTCGTTTGTAGTGATCGTTATTTTAGGATTACTTTTTAAAAGAGTGAATACCTGTATGCGCACAAACCTTCGTGCCGTTGCTTACGCGTTGCTCTTTTTGCACTGGATGGCATACGGTGTTTATGTAAGCAGATATATAAATTTTCTTTAGGATATAATAAATATATTTATATTTTTATACTAAAGAGTTACTTCATGAAAAGAGTTGTCAAATATACGGTTTTAGTGGTAGTAGTGGTTTTAGGCTATCTTTTTTATACAAATTTTTCAAAAGTTTTGCCTTACTATGAGCAGCTTACGCAAACACATGAAAGTATGGAAGCAAATCTGCAGAGTAAAGCACAAGAAAATGCCCACTATGTCGGTTCAGCGAAATGTAAATCATGTCACAAGGAGAACTATCACAAATGGTCGCACTCGCGGCATCCGAAGATGATACAAAATATCGCTGAAAACCCTTCCGTTGTTGTGGCGGATTTTGACAAATTACCCTCTGATGCGTCGTTTACGCTAAAAGATGCAGTATATACAATCGGTGGGAAATTTAAACAACGCTACATGATACGAAAAGATTTTAACGGTAGTGAAGATTATATACTGGGAAATTACCAGTGGAATGTCCAAACAGGCAAATGGCAAAAATTCAAACCGTGGAAGTACTGGTATCATGACGCTTATCCTCATGACAATACCCAACTACCCACTTCTAAAGTGTGTGACGGATGTCATTTTACGGGATTTATGTCAAGACAAAAAAGAGTGGAAGAGGGGATATCCTGCGAAGCGTGTCACGGTCCCGGGTCTAATCACATAGAGAACCCGAAAAATAAAGTCTATCAAGCCTCTTTGAGTGATCCTGTCCGTCAAAACGAAGTCTGTTTACAGTGTCATATGCGTAACCGTGATAAACGTATGGAAGATCGAAATATCAGTGAGATTTACGGTGATGCACGTGACTATCCTTTAGGTTATGAACCAGGAAAACCTTTGGTGGATTATAAAATGGTCGCACCCTTTATTCCCGGTCATGAAACCAAAGAGTTTTATGCAAACGGTGCCGCCAAAAAGAACCGCACACAGGGAAATGAGTTTGTACACTCCATGAAAGGTAAACACGGTATCACTTGCATCAACTGTCATGATCCGCATACCTTGGCACCGACTGCAGAAAACAACAACGGCAATGCACTTTGTATGAAGTGCCACTCTTTTGGCTCTATCATAGGTCCACACCAGAAAAATCTGGAAGCGCATACCCATCATAAAGCCGACTCCAAAGGTTCTTTATGCGTCGAATGTCATATGCCCAAAACCGGAAGACATACAGGAAAGTCTCCTTTGACCGTACGTAGTCATCTTTTTGGGTTTACGACACCTGCACAGACACTTAAATACAATATGCCTAAAGAGACAAATGCCTGTTACGCTTGTCATAAAAATGACAGAGATATGCAAACGTTACAAAACGACCTTGAAAAATGGGGTATGGTAAGCTGGGATAAACGTTAGGTTTATCCCTTTTTTATCTTTTTTTCTTGACAGATTGCTATTTTTTCTATATACTTTGCAACACAAAGTAATTTGCAAAGGAAAACTATGGCGAACAAAGAGGAAGTGCTGCAACATCTTCATGAGATCAAATCGGCTCTGGTGGACAAGGATACCTTTTTCCCATACAACTATAACGCGCTTATCATTTGGGGTGTGATAGGGATGATTATGACGCTGGTATTTCCTTATTTGATGGCAAAGTCAACCATACAGGGAGCGATCTTTGCCGTGGTGGTGATGGCATCCGGTTTTGTGATTGAAAGCTTTCTGACCAAAAGGGTGAACGAAAACTTCGATCTGGAGAGCTGTACGAAAAAGCAGCGTTTTATCGCCACGCTTTATGGTGTGAGTGTCAGTTTTGCGATAGTGATGTCGGTGCTGTTGACACAACATGGCGTGATGACGCCGGTATTTATAGTGTGGATATTTATGTGTGGACTGGCGGATTTTGTGGTGGGATTTGTACTAAACCTCAGGCTCTTTACCAGAGTGGGGTATCTGCATATCTCCAGTGCAATGGTGCTTTTGATAGTAAGTCTCTTTATAGAGGATGTACGTTCGATGGATACGCCGTTTTTCTATCTGGCGCAGGGGGCGACTTTTGCACTGCTGGGTGTGATACCGGTGCTGATGGGACATAAACTAAAAGAAAGTACCGATGTTTGATCCGCTTTTGCACCAAAACATCCGCTCCAAGCTGATGTCCCTGCTCATCTCCAATGAAGAGCTGCCTTTCAAAGCGCTCAAGGAGTATCTGGAAGTAACTGACGGCAACCTATCCAGCCATCTCTCCAAACTGGAAAAAGAGGGCTATGTGGAGATTAGTAAAAGTTTCGAGGGCAAACGTCCCAAAACAACCGTGCATATCACCCAAAAGGGAAGGGATGCGTTTAAAGCCTATATCGAGGCACTGAAAAAATTTATCGAGGAGAATTAAGATGAGAAAAATAGTATTGGCAAGTGTGATTCTGGCGGCAAATCTCTTTGCGATGAGCGGGTATGAGATCGCCAAAAAGTCCGACGAAGCGGTAAGCGGGTTTGAGAGTTCGGTTTCGACGATGCAGATGGTCATGATCAACGCTGCCGGACAAAAGACAGTACGTGACATGAAGAGTGCGACACTGGAGAAAGAGGGCGGAGACAAGTCTCTGATGGAGTTTCTCTCTCCTGCAGATGTAAAGGGAACAAAACTACTGACCTATCAGCATGTGGACAAAGATGATGACCAGTGGCTCTACCTGCCCGCACTCAAACGCATCAAACGCATCTCCAGCCGCAATAAAACCGGCTCATTTATGGGGAGTGAGTTCAGCTACGAAGATATTGCCTCGCAGGAGGTGGAGAAGTACACCTATCCGGGTGAGACGGTGGAAGTACCTTGCGGGGAGAAGACCTGCTACAAGGGAGAACGCATCCCCAAAGACAGACTCTCAGGCTATACCAAACAGATCACATGGGTGGATAAAGATACCTTTTTGGTGCAGAAGGTGGAGTACTATGACCGTAAAAACACACTCCTTAAAACTGCGACCTTCTCCGACTACAAAAAGATCGACGGTGTCTGGCGCGTGGGGAAGATCGACATGAAAAACCACCAAAACGACAAAGAGACGATTCTCATCTGGGTCGATGACAAAGTCAAGGCAGGATTGACGGACAAGCACTTTAACAAGCGCGTACTCAAACAATGAAAAAGTTACTGCTATCCGCCTGCTGTGTTGTCTTGCTCTTTGGTGAGAGTGAATACAAAGGGTATTTAGGCGTGGAGGGAGATTACTTCTCTCATGATATCGCCGACAAAAGGGACGATGCTTTTGCCCTTCGTGGGGAGTTGGAAGCCAAAAAGAGTGCAGGTGAGGGAGAGTTCAAGCTCAAAGCCAAAGCGATTTACGACAAAGATGACAGTAAACGCCGCTATGTAGAGTTTGAGGAGCTTCACTACAAGTACAACTTCGAAGACTCGGAGCTTTTGATCGGGCGCAATACGCTCTTTTGGGGTGCGCTGGAGGTATACAACCTTGTTGATGTCTTCAATACCAAAGATACGCTGGATGATCCCTTCGACTACGATGCGAAGCTGGGAAGCTGGAATATCGCCTGGACGCGCTACTTTGAGAACTCGGAGCTTTCGTTTTTACTCAAGCTCAAAGAGGAGGATCAAAAGTTTCAGGAGCCTGAATCGGTCTATAACTTTTTGCCGCTGCCCTATGACAGCGACCTGAAAACCCAATACCATGACCGCCCTTCACTCTTTGTCAAATATAGCGGTTCAGGGGAAGAGGTGCAGATTGATTATGCCGTGATCTATGAGGCTGGGTATGACAACCTGCGCTATTTTACCTATGAGCGAGAGAGCGGCAAACTACGCCAGAACGCTTACTGGGTGAATAAACTCATGGGATACGCCACACTGGTGCATGAAGATACGATCTACAAAGTCGAAAGTGCTTTCGCGGTGAGTGACGATGTGAAAGTAAGTGATTATCTCTATACCGGTGTCGGGTTGGAGCATACGCTTTATGGCATTTGGGAGAAGAGAGATTTGGGGCTTTTGGCGGAGTACTACGGCTACCATCAGCTAAACGATACGAAACTCGATGCCAATGAGATGGGTGTGCTTTTCCAAAATGACTTGTATATCGGCGGACGCTTTAGTTTCAACGATACGGCAAGTTCGGAGATACTGGCGGGAGTGGATGTCGATCTGGACAATCATGAAAAGCTCTATCTGCTTCAGTACACTACCCGTGTGGCTGAGCGCTACAAAGTAAAGCTGGACTATCAGCATCTTTCACCGGCGGATGGATCGTTTTTTGAGAAACTTGATCACATGAAATTGCAGGTGTTGTACTATTTCTAAATGCCTTTCGTTTGTGTATATCTCATAGCTAGGCAACAGGAGCGACAAGGTCGCAAGGGCACTCCGCCGAGGAGCGCTTTTTGGACTTTGTTCAAAAAGGAGAAATCAGAATGAAAATGAATATGAAAAAATATATAGACTTTTTAGACCGTTTCAAGTGGCTCATCGCCATCATGATACCGTTGGTGGTGCTGGCACTCTCGACCAATCTGAAAAACCTCGCATTTGAAGGGGATTATCGGATTTGGTTCGATGAAGATTCAAAGCTGATCAAAGAGTACGACCACTTTCGTCAAGTCTTTGGTAACGATACGGGAATCACCGTTGCCTTTCGCGACGAAGAGGGGATCTTCACCCCAAAGGCGCTCAAAACCATCGATACCATCACCAATGCAATGTGGCGGATGCAACACGTCGCCAGAGTCGATTCACTGAGCAATTTTCAACACATCCACGCCGATCCCGAAGATCCTGAAAATGTGATCGTCGAGGATTTTATCCAGCATGTGGAGGATCTGAACGAGAGTTATCTCAAAGAGCGAAGAGAGATCGCTCTGCATGACAGGGATATGACGGGTGCGTTTATCTCCAAAGACGGCAAAACGGCGATGATCCTTGCGCGTCTGATTCCAAAGGTAAACGATGACGGAGACAAAAGCTTTGAGATTATGGCGGAGCTGGAGAAGATACTCGAACCGCTTAAAAAAGAGACGGGGTATAAGTTCTGGATCAACGGTGGACCGCCGCTGAATACCTCATTTGTCACCATCGCCCAGAATGACGGGGCGACTTTTACGCCTCTTGTTATCTTTACGGTGCTGGTGCTGCTCTTTGCACTCTTTCGGCGTGTCAGCGGTGCATTGCTGCCGATGGGTGTGGTAGTCTTTACCTTTTTGACGGTGCTCTCCATTCAGGTACTGCTGGGCTATAAGCTCAACAACTTTACGGCAAACATCCCCGTCTTTATCGTCGCCATCGGTATCGCCGATGCGGTGCATGTCTATATCGTCTGGCTGATGTATCGAAGAGAAGGCAAAGATACCAAGGAGGCGGTTTTCTTAAGTATGCAGAAAAATATGCTGCCGATCTTTCTGACCTCTTTGACGACGGCGATCGGGTTTGCGTCGCTTGGGATCAGTCATGTCGTACCGGTGCGAACCCTGGGGATTGCCACTGCATCGGGTGCGATACTGGCGTTTGTCATCTCGGTGGTCTGGATGCCGGCAGTGCTTCTGATGCTCAAAAAAGAGATCGCACAGGTGAAGCAAAAGGCGGCATCGAGCTGGCTGGATCGTTTTGGGTACGGGCGCTTTATCGTTGAGAATGATAAAAAGATACTGGGTGTGACGCTGGCGCTGTTGCTTGTCATCGGGGCGGGGATATTTAAGGTGCGTGTAGACAGCAACACGATCCGATACTTCGGCAAAGAGGTGGAGATCCGAAAATCGACCGACTTTTTACAAGAAAACCTTACCGGACCGATGGCGTATGAAGTGGTCGTGGACAGCGGGCGGAAAAACGGTATCAAAGATCCGAAATTTCTCAAAACCGTGGAGCGGTTTTATGAAGCGTTTAGCGCTAAGTATCCCGATGTGCGGCATATCAGTTCCCTGCTGGATGTGATCAAGCGCTTTAACCTTGTGCTAAACCAAAGCGACACCGTACCGGACGACCAAAATCTCATCGCGCAGTATTTGTTGCTTTATACACTCTCACTTCCGCAGGGAATGGAGATCAACGACAAGATGGATATCGAAGAGCGCTTGCTCAGAGTCTCTGTCAATGTCAATATCGTCGATACGAGCCTTGATCTGGAGATGATCCGGTGGGCGGAGGATTGGTGGAAAGATACCCCGTATAGTGCGACGGTAAACGGACAGACCAAAATGTTTGCCCATATGCAAAAAGATGTGACCGATACGCTGATCTACTCCATGTCACTGGCGATTGTACTGGTGAGTTTAGTGATGTTTCTCATCTTTAGAAACCTGCGACTCATCTGGGTTTTTCTGATCCCCAATATCCTGCCGATTGCGCTGGTGCTGGGTGTGATGGGATGGCTTGGGATCAACATCGATCTGGGCGTAGCGGTGAGCGGGGCGATCATCCTCGGTGTGGCGGTGGATGATACGATCCACTTTCTGGTCAAATACTTCGAAGCGAGAAAAAGAGGACTAGGATTGGCTGAGGCGTTTGACTACGTACTCAAATACGCCGGTAAAGCCATCCTCTTTACGACGATCATTCTCTCGGTAGCGTTTGCGATGTTTATGGGAAGTGATTTTACACCGAACTTCAACTTCGGTATCGTCACCGCTTCGGCACTCGTGCTGGCATTTGTGGTCGATATGATCTTGCTACCGGCACTTTTGAGCGTGAGTGAGAGAGGGAAGGAGAAAGCTGCCTGAGGGTGGTTTTCTAATTCTTCCAAAGCTCTGTTGATCTCTTCTTTGATTATCTACGGTAACCCAATGGCTCCGCATATCGCCGAAGTTTTGACATCCGCTACAAAATAATAACAGACATAACACAACAATACTTTTTAGCATATTTTCACTCTCCCAAAACAGTGTAAAGCTCCTCCAGCGCTCTGTCCATTTCCTCTTTGGTTACTTCAAAATGGTCTTCCGGTTTCATCGTTCCTGCGAGGTTGTTGATATTTGGCTCTATGCAAATATCTCCCTTGATCGTGCCGTCATCATTGAGGAGATTGTTAGAAGATAATAAATTTTTAGATAACAAAACCAATATGGTTTTTGATGAATAAACCGGAGCTGTGGGTACCCAGATTTTTTTTAAAGGCTTTTGTTTGCACAGATAGAGATTCATTCTGGCACTGTAATCCGGAGCATTAATATGTCCGGTAGTTATTTGAAAAGGAATTGCAATAAACCAACTGTTACCTAAATAATGTCCTTCTTCCACACCCTTGGCACCATAAATATGTAATTTGTTTTCCTGTGCATTTATCACTGTAACATCACCTGTTTTTTTTAAAACCAAATGTTTCCCCTTTACAGTATTTCCCTGACAACCGTAAAAAAATAAAGTTGATAATATCAATAAAAATATTTTCATAATTTCTCCCATATAAAACTTAGATGGTAAAATACCATCTAAGTCGTTTTTTATCTCGACCATATATAAGATATGGCACCTACTTTCCAGTATCTGGAACGACTGTCAAATCGTACATATGATGGAAACTTTTTTGTATGGAAATATAACTATTTTAATACAAAAAAGTGTGAAAAAAGTGTTTTTCACGGCATTATTGATTTGCTGTTTCATCATATTTTTGGATTGCATTATTGAGTGCGTCGGGAGAGATTTTTACGATATCGCTCTCTTGCATTGTATTTCCTGCAAGATTATTGATGGAAAATATACATAGAGATTCCGTCGCTTCATGATTTTGTATCAGGTTGTTTTTTTCAAGTTCTGCAGGAGTGGTTATGATGTATGCCTGAAACTTATTTGGATCTTTTGAGGGGGCAAACTGTTTTTGTAATGCGACACCCGTAATATCGACGGCTTTATTATAGCGTTTGTTTAAAATATCCGTACAAAAACCTATTTGGGGTAGCATATTTACAGTTATACCGTAATAAGGGTATGAAATAAGTGTCACTTCAATAGGTATAACGATTCGATAAACGTATGATAAATTTTGTTCTCGTTCATCGCTACTGATATAACCCATTTGGATAAGTTCGTCGATAGTAGGAGAGGCTTGCCCTCCTTTTTTAAGCCTGTTTAGATATTCACTCTTTTGCAGAATTTCCTGTATGGATTTGATCTCTATCTTCCCATCCTGTCTATAAGCGATGTGATCATTGCGATGTTGATTGGCAACGCATGCATTGAATAAAAACAGTATAAAAAAAGTGTATATAATGTAAAAGATTTTCATTTTATTTCCTGTAGTGAAGTACCTCTCCTATTCTTGCTTTTATTTGCCTTATAATGCCCTGTGCAGCTTCTTCAGGGCATTATATATGCTTTATAGAAATACGTATTATCTTGTAGCCTCTATTGTAAACAATGGTGTAGTATTATTTGCTTCATAATATGAAAGCTTAGGTTCTAATTGCTGATTCCTGTCAATAACAATAATAGAACCATCGGTACCAAATTGTGGAGTTAAGCTTTGTGTTCCGTTTAATTTTTCTGCTTCTTTAAAAAGAGCAAACATAATACTTCTATAATAGCTTTGACTACCATCAAGAAAATTAAATAAAGATTCTTTGATGAGATTGCCATCTTTTATAGATAGTACTTTAGGTTCATTCATCTTAGGTGCACTTGCAAAGATACCAAAATGATTTTTGTTAAACTGATAGTGTTCTATATCTAAACCAATCATTGGATTGTTTATGACATGAACCTTTTCATAAAGATAAATATTATTATATGTTGATGTTACAGTATTGTGAAAACTCCATCTATCATTTTTATACATAAGAAAAATAAAATATACTTTTTTATTTTCCCTCGTGATACAAATAACAGATTTTTTATCCCACTTATATTTCTTTATAAAAGGTACAAATTTAATTTCAGATGCTTGTTTTAGATGTAAAAAATCTAAAATATCTGATTTTGACGGTAAAGGATTGTATCTCTTTTGACCATTTTTATCAAAAAAAACAATAGGCATCTCTTTATAGATGCAATCACCATTTACATAATCACTTTTACAAGAAGTTAAAAGTTGTAAACTCTCTTTATTGTTGATAAAATAATTTCCGTCAGAAGGCATTTGTTTAAATTTAAGATTAAATGTATCTATGTTGTATCTATTATTTTTATTATCTATAAAATATAAATTATGATCATCACAATAAATATCACTAATAGAATAGCTATCAAAATCAATTATCTTAATAAGTTTTTTTTCATTTTTATTGAACTGATATACTGAAGTATTGTTTTTTGTATTGCTATATGCATCATGTTTATAACTAAAATAATAATTTAAATCCGAACATGCAACTATATCACTATTATATAAATTTGGACTAGATATCGATGAACTACTATAATGTTCGCTCTTAGGACATCCTGAAAACAATAGTAAACTTATAAATCCTATAAATAAAGGTCTATATTTCATAAATCTTCCTTTTTATTTAATTAAATAGCAACAAGTAATTATACTTGTTGCTATCATTTTACCACACTTTAATACGAGTTAAAGTTGCAACTCCATAATAATTTGCACGAATATCAAAACGCATCCAGCTTTTATGTCCCCAATCTGCGTCTGCTTTTTCCGCCAGTTCAAAAGCTTCCAAAAAGTCCTCATCATCCAGAAAACCGTTTAGATCCAGTTTGATAAAGATGATTTGTGCATCGGGTGCTATGCCTCTGAGTCCTATACCGTTTATATCGGAGGCGATGATGCCTGTCACTGCCGTTCCATGGTAGCCAGTCTCTTCATCGTCCGGTTTGACATCGGTTGATTTGTCTCTGGCATTGATTGTTTTGACGATACTGTCTTTGTATTCGATATGATTGGCATCCAGACCGGCATCTATGATAGCGACTTTGACCCCTTTGCCGGTATATTTTTTGAGATAGTCTGCGAGATGAATATGCGCATTTTTATTGATCTTGTAGGCGTCATAAAATGCCTTGTCATAGTGCAGCGCCCACTGTTCCTGAAAAAGCGGTTCGTTATTTGTCTGTGCGGATGCATTGCTTTGCTGAGAGGATGTAACATCCTCTTTTGCTCTGATGATAGGATCAGTTGCATTGCCGCAACCTGTCAGAGTAAGATAAATGAAAGAGATAGATAGAAAAAGAGCAGCTCTCATCGCTTTATCACCTTTTTGTAAAAGTTGGGATGTGCGATGAGTCGATTGTATTTTTTGTTTATTTGATCTATCGTATGCAGAACTTCTTTGTTTTTGGTTTCAACCAGATAGAGATTGTTGGAGTATTGCCTGCGGAGGGTTAAATTAAAATCTTTTGTTATCTCTTGCAACAGTCTGCTATTATGAGCCGATAGAAAAAAACTCTTTTTCAGCCCCAGCAAAATACCATTGTCGTTTTTGTACCAGTTTACTGCCTGTTTGGGTGCTCTTTTTAGATGATATTGCGATATGTCTACCGGTTGTAGTTTGATGACGGTATTGTTTGATTCCTGATAGAAATCGATATCCGCATATAAAACAAAATAGCCGGAAAAAACAAAAATAATCAATTTTTTTAACATTTTTCTCTCTTTATTGAAACTGAAACCA